>Ga0209121_10000061_pt1 | contig 100376 bp, 100 predicted proteins | sample Cruoilmetagenom3_FD_187292 | JGI IMG/M metagenome (GOLD analysis project Ga0209121, IMG submission 187292) | Oil polluted marine microbial communities from Coal Oil Point, Santa Barbara, California, USA - Sample 3 (SPAdes) (version 2) | ecosystem: Environmental > Aquatic > Marine > Oil seeps ...
GCTGCTATGCCAGATGTTGGAGGCAGTGGTTTTGCTGTATTTGGTTGTGGTATTATTGCTGCCTCTGCTGAAGCATTCTCAGGAGCATATCAGGGTGCTGTATGCGCTTCGGGTATCTCTCTCTTACCGAAGACAAAAGGGCGGATACTGACTAACTCCATGATGCTTGCTGTATTCGTTGAGCTAATAGGTGTGCTGGGACTTGTTTTTACCATAATGGCATTAAGTATGCTGGGACTTTTCTAACGCTGGTGTTAAAGAAATGGAGAAAGTAACTGAAGCGGTTGTCAATAAGGTAAAGCTGGAAGCCCAGGATATAATAAAAGAGGCTGAAGAGAAAGCACAACAAGAAGCAGCGAGGGCCTGGAAACAATGGGAGGTAAAACTTGAAGAAGAGCGAGGTAAAATACTGGAGGAGGCTGAAGAGGAAGCTGCTAGAATCATAGCTCAGGCTTCTGTTAAAGCACGCCATGAGTTATCAAGTACAAAAGCTGACATAATTGCCAAGATAATCGACAGGGTCAAAAAGCAACTATCAATGATTTCTACTGATGAAAGCCACCTTATGTGCTTAATCAAAGAGGCTTTGGACGGGCTTGGGGTGGAGAAAAGTAGGATTTATGTTTCGCCTAAGGATATGAATATGGTACGACAATGCCTTTCAAGAGATAAGGAATTTGCTAGCAGAATAATGGAAGTCAGGACATTTGATTGTCTGGGTGGGGTTATAGCTGAGGACATTGAGGAAAAACTTAAGATAGATAATACTTATGAGACTAGGCTTGAGATGTTGTTGCCAAAGTTGTTGCCAGAGATGAATAAGGAGCTTTTTGAAGCAAGTATTTAATTATTATCCTGATTAGTGGCGAACAGTCACCAAATTCTTTGCTCAGAATAACAGATAGCTTGCTAAATGGGTTCTCTTTAAGGATTCTGGAGGAAAATCTTGCTTGACCCAAGATATGCATATATGTCTGCCTACTTAAAAGGCGAAGAGCCTAAAGTTGTCACTCCAGACGATATAGGTAGAATGGCAAGGACATCCGATATCCAGGATGCTTTGGCAGTCATTAGAGAGACTGATATAGGAAGCTACCTTGAGGAATTATCCATTAAAACCTTTGAGGATGTGGATGAATACTTATGGAGCTACTTTGGGCAATGCATTAGGTATGTAGAATCATTTAAATTCCTACCTGGCGATATGTTAAAGGTATCGCGGGCCTATATAGTAAAGTATGATGTCTCGAATATTAAAGCTGCTTTGCAAAGTGTTGTGACCGGTAAAAAGAGCTGCATGATACCAGTGGGTGTTATCCATAGTAATGGATTATTAAACGAACTTGCTGCTGCCGAGGATATAGATAGCATTATAGAAATACTTATCACATGTAAGCTGGGGGGTTATGTCCCTATCTTAAGAGAGGGTGAAGTAGATGGAGGGGCAAAGTCGAAACTTGTAACTGAAACTGGCTTGGACGGCGAATATTACAAAAGCATGCTGAATATGGCGAAAGGCATAAGAGATGGTGCGGTGCTTTCCAAAGCTCTTGGCTTGATAATAGACCTGACAAATTTGCAAATTGCAAGTAGAGCTATAATTGATGGCATAGGACCTGGTGCTTCACAGTATATTATCGCTGGCGGATATCTGATTACAGATAAAACCATCAGAGAGTTACTATCCTTTAAGTTAGCTGATATGCCTCGTAAGCTGGAGGATACGCGATATTTGGACGTAGCTAAGGAAATATTAAGTAGCTATGATAAGGTTAAGAAAATCACAGTTGTGGAGGAAATCATTGACAAGCATAAATTCATGTTGCTTAAGGAAATACTGTCACCAAGAGTGTTATCCCCTCTGGTGATGGCATGGTATCTAGTTCTTAAAGAGGTTGAAATACGAAATTTAAGGCTGATCTTGAAAGCAATGGTTGATAACATTCCTGTAGAGGAGATAAGAAGTTACTTGGTGTTGTAGCTATGGTGCCAGTCAACGAGTTAAATATAGTTGCCATAGGAGATGAAGAGTTGGTCAGTGGACTGAGACTAGCTGGTGTCAGTAGATATTACCTGATGAAAAGCGATCAGGATAGCCGTGAAAATGTTAGGAGAATTCTAGGTGAGTTAATGAATGATCCTGATATTGGTATAATCGTGATACTGGAGGATTATCTAGAATATATTGAGGATCTGTTAAGCCAGGCTAGAAAAAAGAAAAAAGTAACTCCGGTGATCATCGAAGTTCCTTCTAAGTTTGGCACAAGATATAAAGATGTTGCCGCATATTACAAAACCATTATTAGGAAATCTATAGGGTTTAGCGTAGAAATCTGAAATGCAGCGAGATTAGGAGATTACAGTTATGGGTAAAATATGGAGAGTTTCTGGCCCTTTGGTTATAGCTGATGATATGAAAGGATCCCAAGTTTATGAAATTGTTGAGATAGGTGAAGAAGGGCTTGTAGGAGAGATTATCGGATTAGAAGACAATAAAGCAATAATTCAGGCACATGAAGATACCTTGGGGTTAAGAGTCGGTGAGAAGGTGGAAGGAACGGGGAGAATCCTGAGTGCTGAATTAGGGCCGGGGCTTGTAGGAGCCATCTATGATGGACTGCAAAAATCGTTGCTCACCCTAGTTGAAGGTAGTGGCCCATTCATGAAGCGAGGTATCAGGGCACCAGCACTGGCGCGGAACAAAAAATGGCATTTCACGCCCGAAGTCGAAGTTGGGGCTATAGTTAGTGAAGGAGACATTATTGGTGTAGTACCTGAGACCAGCCTTATAGAACACAGAATAATGGTGCCAATAGGGATTGAGGGCATGGTAAAGGAAATACATGAAGGTGATTACACTGTTGATGAACCTGTAGCATGGGTGAAATGTGAAGAGGGAATAAAGGAACTCACGGTGATGCAAAGATGGCCGGTAAGGAAACCTCGGCCCTACAGGCAGAGGCTGGATCCCTCAGGTTTACTCACTACTGGCACGCGGGTTATGGATTATCTGTTCCCTCTGGCTCTCGGGGGCAAAGCTTCAATACCAGGAGGTTTTGGCACTGGAAAAACCGTTGCCTTACAACAACTAGCGAAATGGGCGCAGACACATCTGAACATCTATGTTGGTTGCGGTGAACGGGGTAATGAGATGTCTGATGCACTTTACAGTTTCAGAAAACTCAAAGACCCTAATACGGGAGAATTACTACAAGATAAAGAGATATTTATAGCTAACACTTCTAACATGCCTGTTGTAGCTCGTGAAGCAAGCATTTTTGTTGGCATTACTATCGCTGAGTATTTTCGCGATATGGGTTATGATGTCTTGCTTATTGCTGATTCCACTTCAAGATGGGCTGAAGCTATGAGAGAAATGGGGGGAAGACTTGAGGAAATGCCTGGTGAAGAGGGCTTCCCTTCATATATGGGCTCACGGCTTTCCTCTTTTTACGAAAGGTCAGGAATGGTCGAGTGCTTGGGCAATCCAGAAAGGAAAGGCTCAGTAACAACAATTGGTGCCGTAAGCCCTCCCGGAGCAGACTTCAGCGAACCAGTGACTCAGAATACACTTAGAATAGTAGATGCTTTATATGCCTTGGATGTTTCCTTGGCGAATAAAAGACACTTTCCCGCCATAAATTGGCTTACCAGCTATAGCCTTTACACAGATGCGGTCAAAGATTGGTGGCACAAGATTTATCCTGAGTGGTTGGATAGCAGAGGAAGTGCTTTGAAGATATTGCAGCAGGAGGCCGAGCTAGAGGAAATTGTAAGGCTGGTAGGCCCCGAAGCTTTACCTGAGGGAGACAAGCTATTGCTGCTTGTTGCCAGAATGATACGTGAAGATTTCCTTCAACAGAGTGCCTATCACGAGGTTGATGCTTACTGTACGCCACTAAAAGCTGGCCTCATGCTGAAAACCATAATGAAGTTTTATGAATTAGCCCAAGAGATACTAGATGCAGGGAGAGGCATTGAAGAAGTCCGCTCCTCTCCCATGGTGTATAAGATATCCCGGATGAAGGATATACCCAACGAGCACTTTGAGCAGAGAATCAACAAATTATGGTCAGAAATGGCAGAAAATTCAGCAGTTCACAAATAAATTTCTTGAAAATTCGAAGAGGTTTTGGGGTTAAAAAGGAGCAGTTTTATGAATTTCTCTTCACTTTATATTAAAGAGGGCAGGGCAATTAACAAAGCTAAGGGGTCTTTGCTCATAGCTGAAAGCATCCCTGGTATAAAATTCAATGAGATAGTTGATGTTCAACTCAGCAATGGTGAGGTGAAAAGCGGTCAGGCAATAGATATTAGCGAGGAAGCGATAGTAATTCAGGTATTTGGTGGCGTCAGCGAAGTGGATCTCATTGGCAGTAAAATAAGGTGCAAAGGTGAGACTTTGAAGCTGCCAGTTTCTATTGACATCATGGGTAGGGTTTTTAATGGAATGGGAGAACCTATTGATGGAGGTTCGCCTGTGGTCCCTGAAGATTATCTCGATATTAATGGTGAGCCTATGAATCCTGCAGCTCGCCAACCTCCAGCGGAATTCATTGAAACTGGCATCTCAGCGATAGATGGCCTAAATGCTTTGGTTAGAGGGCAGAAACTGCCTATATTCAGTGGTTCAGGCCTACCGCACAACCGAATTGTGGCTCAAATAATCAGGCAAGCTACAGTAAAAGGCCGAGAGGAGAAATTTGCCCTGGTGTTTGCGGCTATTGGCATCAGTTACGATGAAGCCTCCTTTTTCATGAAAAATCTTGAGAGAACAGGAGCTTTGGAAAGAACAGTGGCCTTCATTAACACAGCGTCAGACCCCATTGTAGAGCGAATATCAACGCCAAGGTTGGCTTTAACGGCAGCTGATTACTTGGCATGGAAGCAAAACAGGCATGTCTTGGTTATACTTACTGATATGACTAACTATTGTGAAGCTCTTCGTGAACTCTCTTCTATGCGTGAAGAGATACCTTCAAGAAGAGGGTATCCTGGGTATATGTACACTGACTTGGCCACGATGTATGAGAGAGCTGGCAGAATTTCGGGAAAAGAAGGTTCAGTAACTATAATGCCTATCTTAACCATGCCTGATGATGACATAACACATCCCATACCCGATCTTACTGGCTATATAACTGAAGGGCAAGTTGTGCTTTCCAGAGATCTGGAAAGAAAGGGAATATATCCGCCAATAGATGTGTTCTTATCCCTTTCACGAATGATGAAAGAAGGAATCGGAGATGGTAAGACTAGGGAGGATCACAACAATGTCTTCATGCAGTTATATGCTGCTTACGCCGAAGGATGCTATCTCAGGGAAATATCTACTATCATAGGTGCTGAAGCATTAAGCGAAAGAGATAAAATATATTTAACCCTTGCAGACGAGTTTGAGAGAAAATTCATATCACAGGGTGAGTTTGAAAAGAGAGAGATAGAAGATACCTTGGATATAGGTTGGGAACTATTTTCAGCATTGCCTGAAGAAGATTTAAGATTAATTAGTGAGAAACTCATCAAGAAATACCTCCCAAAGTATTCCAAAGTTACTGCTGGCCGAGGGGCCAGGCAAAGTGAAGAGAGAACGAAGTAATCTCTGGAAATGCCACAACAATTAATTAAAGTCAGACCTACAAAGATTGAACTGGTAAAACTAAAGCGGCGGCTTTCCTTAGCTCAAAGAGTGCAAAAGATAGTAAGGGATAGGCTTTCAATACTGACTATGGAATTCCTAGAGACTGCAAGAGAGGCAATGGAAGCTAAAGAAAAACTAATTGGCTCATTTTCTGAAGGGTATAAGGCATTGTCACTTGCTAGTGGGTATCATGGGTACATGGCGTTAGACAAAGAACTAATAGCCTCTGAGGTTGACCCGAAAGTAATTGCTGGCTTGAGAAACATAGCGGGTGTAAGGATTCCCTCTTTTGAGCTGAGGAACAATGGAAAGATAATGAAGGGATATAGTTTAGTTGATACCTCTTCATGGTTAGATTATGCTGCACAACTATCTAAGAAATGGCTTGAAGCTATTGTTGAGTTGGCTGAGCTTCAAAGGAGTCTTGAATTACTGGGGATAGAAATAAATAGGGCAAAAAGAGTAACTAATGCTTTGGAGTATATTATAATCCCTGGGTTACAGGTGACGATAAATTACTTAAATATGAAGTTTGAAGAGAGAGATAGGGAAGAGAAAACGCGGCTGAAACGTGTAAAAATGCTGATTGCCTGAGAGTAGAAGGATGCCTGATTTAGTTTACGAAAAGATGCTTCAGAAGTGTGTAAAAGGCGAGCTCAGGGTGGTAAATGCTGGGCTTCCACGGCGCCGGAAGACGCTCTCCAGTTTATTAGGCGAGGAATATCCTCACGTGCTATGCTGTGACGGCAGCGCACATCTCTTTAAGATGAAAGAGCTTGAGTATCTTATAAACATAACTAGTATTGATGAACAGGAAGTATTGTTATTACCTATACTTATAGCGCTGGCAGAAGATCCAGCCGAGGCAGTAATAATATGTGAACATAAAGTAGAGGAACACGTTATATCAGAAGTTCTCAATATGCCCATGGTGACTGTGGGCGGAAAGCTTAGGATATATAGACCGCAGTTGGTTTTATTAAGAAAGGTGCTGAAAACTACAACTCAGTACGTGTTTTCCTCTAAAATTGTGGTGTAAGCTGAGAAATCCTTCGCAATGTCAGGGTACGTTGGGTAGTTAGGTGAATGTTAATCATCAGTCACACCGTGGTTGTAGAGATAATCCAGGGTGTCTTGGATAGTCTGTATTTTCTCAGCATCTTCATCAGATATCTCTAGTGGCTTTCCTGGTTTGCTGAATTCCTCTTCTACAGAAGTAATAAGCTCGATTAAATCTAACGAATCGGCATTTAAATCTTCGGTAAAAGATGTCTCCAGTGCTATCTCGTCCTCGTTAACATCTAGTTGTTCTACAATCACTTTCCTTAATCTTTCGAAAACGGTTGCCACTTTACCTCCTTTGTTGAGTTTATTTATTGATTTTTGTGCTGTATTTGCTTGCCACTGAACCCAGCACTCCGTTGATTAATCGAGATGAAGAATCGCTGCCAAAGCTTTTAGCCAACTCTACCGCCTCATTTATAGCTACCTTAACCGGAGTATTATCGCTAAATAAAGTCTCAAAGATGGCAAGACGTAAGATGTTTTTATCTATAATAGGCATTTGTTCTGTGGGGAAGGCCGGAGCAAAGTATTTGATAAAGTCATCAAGTTTAGATTTATTTTGAATTACTCCTTCCACCAGCTTTTTGCTAAAATTAACCACCTCTGTTGGCAGGTTTTTTTCGGCACTCAAGCGGGATAAGATATCCTTTGCTTCGTGTTGGGTACAATCAAGTTCATAAAGTACCTGAAGAGCTGTAATTCTTCCCTTATGCCTCATTCCACTCATAGTTAATCAAATAATATCAGCCTGTCAATTTTAAAGTATCTCCAGTTTCTGAGGTGTTCCAAATTTGCAACTCTGGGTTGATTCGTTTGAGCAAACCGCTGAGTACCTTCCCTGGGCCTATTTCGTAAAAAGTATTAATCCCATTGTATATCATATATTCCACAGAACGCTGCCAGTGGATGCAGTTTTGGAGTTGTGCCGAGAGTTCCTTCTTAATAGAATCGACCTCAGTTAGCATCTCTGCTGTTGTATTGGATATTATAGGGATTGTGGGGGGGAGAAATGTAAAGTTAGAGAGAACCTTACTGAATTCAGCTGTGATTGGCTCCATCAGAGCAGAATGAAAGGCCCCGCTTACTTTCAGGGGGATAATGTGAACACCTTTGGTTCTAGCTAGCTTGGCGGCTTCGGCTAAAGCATCACTTGCACCACTGATTACAATTTGGTTAGGGCAATTGACATTGGAGATTTCAGTCTTACTCTCGAAGCATATGCTTTTGACTATCTCTTCGCTTGCCCCGATGATGGCCAGCATGCCCCCAGTATTTTTTAAGCCTGCTTCGTACATTAGCCTTCCTCTTTCTCGCACCAACTTCACGGCATCGGTTAAGGTGAGTACATTGGCTGCCGCCAAGGCAGTGTATTCGCCTGAGCTATGGCCGGCAACAAAGCGGGCGGAAGGAAGATTGTTCTGGTTGGCCTCTTGTACTGCTTTAAGGCAAGCAATGCTGGTAGTAAGTATTGCTGGCTGAACATTAACTGTTTTTACCAGTTCTTCTTCAGGGCCTTGAAAACATAGTTGAGAAAGGGGGAAACCTAGGGCAGCATCCGCTTGGTCAAAGATTTCCTTAACTGAGGGATATTTGTTGTATAGCTCCTTCCCCATTCCTACTTTTTGTGAGCCCTGCCCAGGGAAAACATAAGCTATTGTGGGAGTATCAGCCATGTGCTAAGACGCTTTTTTCTTGTTTACTTTGATTTCGATTGCGTGCCTATCATTATAGTTACCGCAAATAGGGCAAGCATGATGAGCTAGCTTGAGGCTGTGGCATTGGGGACATCTATCTAAAGCAGGAAGAGTCAGACTGAGATGACTGCGTCTTTTCCCCTGTCGTGATTTAGGATATTTTCTTTTAGGTAGAGGTGGCATAATAATTTATCTCCTTACTCCAGCACAGTTAGGTTGACATAACGCCTTCATGGGCAAATTCAACAGAATATACTGACATATCAGCTTACCTAAGTCAAGCAAGTTATCATCGATAGTAAACCCTTCAGGTGAAAAGGATGGTGAACTACTGAAGGCGTTGACTGTGGAAGCGAATTGCTCTTCTAAGTTGAAACTCACGGGGTAAATAAATGTATTCAGACAGCGACTGCACATGAGTTCTAATTCAGCAGTTATTTTGCCTTGAATTAGTATACCTTGCCCAGTATGAATAAGCGTTATCTTCCCTTGAATTGAATGGCTGGCTTGCTCATTGATTATTTCATCTATATCATAACTGTAGCTGCTACCTGTAGGCTCTTTCAGTAACTGAGATACGTTTATCAAGCCCTTAACAGCTTTTTTCTTGATTTCCTCTATTGTCATAGCTAAGAAGTGCGCCGTTGTAGAAACGCAAGCGCAAATATAATTATACGCCATTATAGTCTTAAGCACTGGTTGCAATGCCAGTAGAGGAGCCTCCCTTTTTTGTTATAGCTGGGGCATATATCCTTAAAGCTTAGTTCTATCATACGTTGCGCTCTTTCTAAAAACACCAATTTTTTGCTATAATTTTTGACCGTGGTATGAATTACTTTCTGGGTGTAGATGTCGGCTCTGTAAACTCTAAACTGGTACTCATCGATGAGGACAGCAAGATCGTTGAGTTAGACACTGAAAGAATAAGCTCAGGTCCTAGAACTGCAGTTAATTCTCTCATTGCCAGGTTAAGTGAGAGGTTTGCGCTCGAACGAATTATTGGTGCTGGTGTATCAGGTTCGGGGAGGGCGGTAATCCCCAAAGAACTCGACTGGCCAGAGTGCAGCAGTTCACTTTCTATTGCGACAGGGCTACTTCATTGCTATCCTGAGGCCAAAACTATTATACAAATTGGTGGGCAGAGTTCTCTTATAATAGAGCTGGAAGATGGGTTGAGAAAGCCTTGGAAGGTGGCATCTAACTCTCTTTGTGCCGCTGGCACTGGAAGATTCCTGGAACAGCAAGCATATAGGATTGGAATCAGTATGGATGATTTTAGCAATCTAGCATTGCAATGCGAAGGCAGCCCTCCAAGGATAGCTGCCAGGTGCAGTGTCTTTGCTAAAACTGACCTTATTCACCTGCAACAGAAGGGAGTTTCTGTTGAAGCGATGCTTTATGCGCTTTGCGAGAGCGTCGCCCGCATGGTGGCTTCTCTTAAGAAAGGGAGTTTTGAAGAGTCGGTCTATCTTGTTGGTGGTGTCGCTGCCAATATGGCTATAGTCAAGGCTCTTAATGATGTGCTCTCTGCAAGAAATAAACACCGAGTACAGATAACTGTTCCGGAAAACTATCTTTATATTGAGGCCCTTGGTGCAGCTTTACTTTCAAAGGAGAAGACTTCAAAGGTCATTGTGTTACCAGAAACAGGTGACTGGCAACGCTATTTTGAAATGCCCAAGCTGGAGATTGTCCCCTCTCAGGATAGCAAACCACGGCAGAAGATAGAGGAAGAATGCACGGGCTATCTTGGAGTTGATATTGGCTCTACCAGCACTAAAGCGGTAATACTTGATGAATCTGGTAAGAGAGTTATAGGAAAAAACTACTTGATGACTGCTGGAAGACCTATTGATGCAATTAAAGAAGTCTTCCGGAATTTGCTCAAGGATGGTGGGGATAAGGTAAAGATAGCCGGTGTAGGTATCACTGGTTCTGGCAGATATATGGTGGGCAGCTTCATTGGAGCAGACCTGATTAAGAACGAGATCACTGCGCAGGCAAGAGCTGCTGCCGAGATAGATTCTGAGGCGGATATCATTGAGATTGGTGGCCAGGACTCCAAGCTTGTTATCAAGAGAAACGGCGTTGTCGTTGACTATCAAATGAACAAAGCATGTGCTGCAGGAACGGGAAGCTTTATTGATGAGCTGGCTGAAATGCTCGGTGTTAGCGTAACCAATGGTGAGTTTGCTGATCTCGCGTTCGCAGCACCTTATACCATTGATCTGGGAACGAGATGTGCTGCCTTTATGGGGCAGGCGGTGGCTTCGGTACAGCAGGAAGGGGTGCCCCTGGAAATAATAACTGCCAGTCTTGCTAACTCCATAGCAAAGAACTATCTTTCCAAAGTGGTAGCTAATAGAAAACTGGGGAATAAGGTTATCCTCACAGGAGCAGTATTTTACAACCAGGCTGTTGTCTCTGCCTTTCATAAGCAACTTGAAGGAAAGAGTCTAACTGTGTTGGAGCATAAAGAAATCAGTGGTGCAATAGGTGCAGCGCTTCTGGCAAAAGAGCAAATGGTGGGTCGGAAATCAAAGTTCAGAGGCTTTCAGAAAGTTGTGGATAGTGAATATACGCTCTCTACATTCACATGCAAGGGATGCGACAACAATTGTGCTATTACCCGTATGCAGATGCCGAATGGAGAAACTAGTTACTATGGCAGCAGATGCGACCGCTACGATAGCATCGCCAGTCACGCAAAGAAAGAAACTTTTTTTGATAAGCGGGAAAAATTACTTTTCAGGGAGTATAGGGAGGGTTCCGGCACAGGACCTTCTGTAGGGGTTCCCAGAGCGCTTTTGGTTTATGACTTTGCTCCGTTGCTTATCGGTTTTCTGAATGCGCTTGATGTCAAGTGTGTTCTTTCTGGACAGACTAATAAGGAAATTGTGGAGCGGGCAATAGAGTTAAGTTACACCGATGGTTGTTTCCCCCTCAAGCTTCTCCATGGGCATGCAGCCATGCTGAATGATGTTGATTATGTTCTCTATCCTTCCGCAATCCGGCTGGGTGAAAAAGATGGGGATGAGAATCAGAAGTACGCCTGTCCCCTTGTTCAGGCATCCCCTTACATAATACGCCAAACAGTTAACCTTGGAAAACGGTTGTTGATCCCTACGCTTGACTTCAGCCGGGGCGATGCAGATGTGATAAAAAATCTGACGGATGTCGCTCGGGAGATGGGCTTCAGCCGGGGCAGGGGTCGAAAAGCAGCTCTTGTGGGGATTGAATCCCAACGGAAATTTGAGGTGGATCAGGCGGCGCTTGGCAGTGAGCTATTGCGACAATTGCGTCAAAGTAACCAACTGGGTGTGGTTCTCTTTGCTAGGTCCTATATGTCGCAGGATGCAGGGGCCAACCTTGGCATAGCTGAAAAACTTGCCCAACTGGGCGTGGTGCCTATACCTTTGGATTTCTTGCCCCTTTCATCTGTGAATCCCAAGAGGTATTCAGACCGTCCTTATTGGTTCTATGAGAGCAAATATATAGCTGGTGCCGCTATCACAGTATCAGATGCACAGCTCTATGGGTTGGTGCTGACAAACTTCGGATGTGGCCCGAACTCCTTTATACTGCGAATAGTAGAGGATATCATGGGCAGTAAACCTCTGGGACAGTTGGAAATTGATGAGCATGCCGCCGAAGCCGGCATTGTTACTCGCCTTGAAGCTTTCGTCGATACCATTGAGGGATTCTCGCGTTCCACTATGCAGCATGAAGTCCCGCGTCACGAAGATATCTACAGAAGGGTGCCCACGCTGCAAAAATCACAGAAGATTTTCCTCTTGCCCAATATGTCTCTACATGCTGAGATTATAGGCAAGGCAATGGAGGTTTATGGTGCCAGGACAATTGTGCTTCCCGAGCCAGATAAATGCAATCTTCTCTACAGCGATCGGGTGACATCGGGCGTCGAATGTTTGCCCTATCGCGTAACGCTGGGTGACTTTTTGAGGTTCTACTATGAAAATGGTACCAGTAGCTTGAAAAACGTTGCGGGATTCATGCCTGGAGCTTATGGTCCATGTCGCTTTGGAAAGTACGCCGGAGAACAAATTAGGACATTTCAAGACCTTGGCATTGATCTCACTTTGCTAACTACTGTGTCAAATAATGGCTATCTTGATATGGATATTGGCAAGGATGCTATACGCTTCGCTTGGAAGTGCTGTGTGGCTGCAGATTATCTGCAAAAATTGCTCTGGCGTACCCGTCCTTATGAAAAACGGATGGGAGAAACGGATGCGCTGTTTGATGACTATACACAGAGAATTACAAATCATATTCATCTCGGAGAAAACTTTGACGACCTCTTACGTCAGGCAACCTCTGACTTCAAGGCTCTTATAGATCCAGAATTGCCGAGAAAGCCACTGGTTGGCATTAACGGCGAGTTTTACATACGCTCGAATAGATTTAGCAATAACGATCTGGTGAGGAAATGCGAAGATGCTGGGTTAGAGGTTATTGTTTCTCCCGTGAGTGAGTGGATAAAGTATATTATGTACAGATATATCGAAGATGCTATCAGAGATCGGGATTTCAAAAAGATGATCAAGGGCTATATCATGAAGCGTTTTCAAGACCGCGATGAACGCCTGGTAGGCAACCTCTTCAGTGACCTTGTTGATGATAAGGAGCCATCAGCGGCACACATATTGGCACAGTCAGGACGATGGCTTTCACAGAAATGTGGTAGCGAGGCGGTTGTCAGTATAGGTGCTGGAATTGATTGCATGGAGAATCCCAAGTTTGCCGGTGTGATATCTGTAATGCCTCATGGTTGCATGCCTGGTGGAATTGTGGCTGCAATGTCAGAGAAGTTCAGCACATTATATCAGAAGCCTTGGATCAATCTTACCTACGATGGATTGATGGAGGCCAATAATTTTGAAAGGATCAATAATTTTGCTGAGATAATCAAATTTTGTAGTAAGGGAAAATGAGGAGTGGCTTGGGAAAATTTGATTCTTTTCCTTGGAAGGTGAAGTTTTATTTATGGTATTGTAGCTACGGCAAGAGGTGTTTGCGAGGAGGTAAGTTCTAAGAGCCAAAGGTGATCAATGAGTGAAATTTATCAAGTAATCATTGTAGGAGGAGGTCCTGCTGGGCTTACTGCAGGGCTTTATTGTTCACGCTCTAGGCTTAATACCTTGCTTTTAGAAAAAGAAATGGCTGGAGGGCAGATGACCATGGCTGAGTTGTTGGAAAACTACCCTGGTTTTCCTGAGGGAATTTCGGGCATTGAATTAGCACAGCTTATGCATCAGCAGGCGGTGAAGTATGGATTGGAAATCTTCCCTGGTGAAGTTATCTCTTTAGAGACTTATCCGAGACATAATGTGATTAGGACTACTGAGGGTGATTTTGTTACTGAGTGCGTGATAATTGCTTCTGGATCGCGTTTTTCTAAATTAGGGGTACTTGGTGAAGATAAGTTTGTTGGTAGAGGGGTCTCTTACTGTGCTACTTGTGATGGTCCGTTGTTTAAGGGCAAGGAGGTAGTTGTCGTAGGTGGGGGGGATACGGCTCTGAATGAAGCTCTTCACTTAAGTAAATTTGCATCTTCTGTTACAGTTGTCCATCGTCGGGATCAACTTCGGGCAAGCAAAATACTTCAAGAGAGGGCGCTAGCTGAGCCGAGGATAAAATTTATCTGGAACTCTATAGTTTGTGCACTGGGAGGGGATAATTTATTGGAGCAGATTAGCCTGAAAAGTACCAAGGATGCTACAATATTGCTGTTGCCAATAGCGGGGCTTTTTGTTGCAGTAGGAGCAGAACCTAACACGGGATTTCTACACGATGTGTCTATTCTAGATGAACAGGGGTATGTAATTACCAATGAGTCGATGGAAACACAGATTCCTGGGATTTTGGCGGCTGGTGATGTGCGTCATAAGTCGATTGGACAGGTAATTGCTGCTGCTGGTGATGGGGCTGTTGCAGCGGTAACAGCAGAGAAGTTTTTAGGCTAGCTATGAAAATTATCTTTACTGAAGATATTCCAGGGATGGGGAAAGTGGGGGAGATAAAGGAAGTGAGCAGAGGATATGCTAAAAATTACCTGTTCCCTCGTGGTTTAGCAGTAGTAGCCACACCAGGTGTGGAAAAACAGGTAAGGCTAGACCTGGAAAGTAGGAAGCGCAGGAAAGTTGCTGAGCAAGCTAAACTCGCGGAGCTGGCTGGGCAACTTGAAGGAATGGAAATTCGTATTCATGCACGTGTTGGTGCTGATGAGCGCCTTTTTGGTTCTATTACTGCCTCTGATATAGCAAAAGAGTTGAATCGAGTTACACAGTACAATATTGATAAAAGAGATGTAGAACTGGATAAGCCTCTGCGGCAGACAGGCAGCCATGAAGTAATTGTTAGATTATCTAAAGACCTCAAGCCCAAGATCATAGTAGTTATTGAATGAGAGCTAGCGAGGGACATAGAGGTTGATATGGCAGAAGAAAAATTACCTCCCCATGATGTTGAGGCAGAGGGAGCAGTTGTTGGCTCTTTGCTTATTGACCCTGATGCGATATTAAAGATCGTAGGCTTTCTCAAACCCGAGGATTTCTGGGAAGAAACACATCGTTTGATATATCAAGCGTGCCTTTCTCTCTACCAGCGTAGTGAAGCTATAAACCAGATCACAGTGGCTCATGAGTTAGAGCGCCTCAATAGCTTGGAGCAAATTGGTGGTGCTGCTTATTTAAGCTACTTGATTTCCATTGTACCCACTTCACTGCATGTAGAGTATTATGCCCGGATTGTATCCAATATGGCAGTGATGAGGAGATTGATCGCTGCTGCGGGGCAGATTGCTGCCATTGGTTATGAAGCCGGGCCAGATGCTGAAGCCAGCCTGAACAAAGCGGAGGATATTTTATTTCAGATACGTATGAGACAGAGCCCTCGTGATTTCATTCTCATTCGTGAAGTTTTGGGAGGGTATTTTGAGGAAGCGGGACGAAATGTGGCTCTCAGGGAAGGAGAGGTAGCACATGTCTTGACAGGCTTTACCGGGCTGGATGAAATCTTGGGTGGTTTACAAAGGTCTGATCTGATTATTGTAGCAGCCCGGCCCAGTTTGGGTAAGACAAGCTTTGCTTTGAACATAGTCAGAAATGCTGCCAATAAACAGAAGGCTTGTGTTGCTCTCTTCAGCTTGGAAATGTCTCGAGAAGCAGTGGTGCAACGTCTTTTAGCTTGTGAATCTGGTGTTGATTCTAGTCGAATCCGCCTTAGAAGATTTAATGAACAGGAAGAGATTAGGATTATGGAAGCCAGCGGAGTGCTAGCCGAGCTGCCTATATATCTTGATGACTCGCCTCAACTGCGCAGTATCGATATCAGAAGTAAGGCAAGGCGCCTCCATTTTGAACAAAGCATCGATCTCATTATCATAGATTATTTGCAGTTACTCCAAGGGGATAACCGAGGTGAAAACCGAGTTCAGGAAATCAGCAACATAACTCGGGCATTAAAATTGCTCGCTCGAGAATTGAATGTTCCTGTGTTGGTTGTATCTCAGCTTAGTCGGGCAGTGGAGTGGCGTGCTTCTCATGTGCCTCAACTTGCTGACCTGAGGGAAAGTGGTAGTATTGAGCAGGATGCTGATGTTGTTATCTTTATTTATAGAGATGATATGTATTATACCATGGAGGAATGGAGTAAATTGCACGATGTTGAAAGGGAGCCATACCCTAGAGGTTTAGCTGACATTAACATAGCCAAGCATCGCAATGGTCCTTTAGGACAGGTCAAATTACGCTTTGTAGGCAAGACTGCCAAATTTGATAATCTAGAACAAGAGACAAAGGCATGAGAGATATTTTTCTAACTCAAGCAATGCCAAAAATTTCAGATGTAGCTGAGCTTAAAATAATACTTTATATTTTTTACTTGCTTAATCGGAAGCAAGGGTTTTCTTCCTTTGTTACCTATAGGGAGATATCACCTTGTGTCAGCTTAATAGCAGGGGTGGATGAAAAAAAATTGCGCCAGGTTCTGGAACTGGCAACTAATTATGGCATTTTGCGGAGAATTGAAGTAAAAGCGGAGGAGGCTTATGAGTCAATTCATAGTCCCACACACCATGAAAGCATCTTTACGCTTTACGAGCAAAATATCGCTATGATAACGCCTATGATTGCCGAGGAACTTAAAGAGGCTGAGAAAGTCTATCCTGAGCAGTGGATTAAACAAGCCTTCGAAGAAGCAGTTATGTTGAATAAGCGCAGTTGGAGATACATCTCCCGTATTTTAGAACACTGGGGTAGTGAGGGTAAAAAAGGTGGAAAGTATAGACAAAGTTTTAAAGAAGGTAGTCCCAACAAATACATCGAAGGCAAATACGGACACCTTGTCAAAAGGTAATACTTCTCTTCGTCGTATGCCAGAAGATAGCAACGAAAGTAAAGAGGGGATCTGCCCCATCTGTAAGGGAGCTGGTTTCATTCATCCTTTACTGGATTCAGGGCAACCTGATTTCAGTCGCATAGTGCCTTGCCTGTGCCGAACATCTCATTTACAGGAAGAGAAATTAAGATATTTAGAGAGATATAGCAATCTTGGCATATTATCTAAGTTTACGTTCGATACTTTATCACCTGAAGGGAAGGGTGATACTGTTTCACAAGGATACTTCCCCAAAATTTACCAAGCTGCCCGAACATTTGCCGATAATCCTGAAGGATGGCTAATTTTATTGGGTCCTACTGGTTGTGGCAAAACTCACCTGGCTTGTGCCATTGCAAACCACCGCCTGGGCATGGGACAGCCTGTATTTTATATTGGGGTTTCTGACCTCCTGGACCATCTCCGTTCTGCTTTCAGTCCTTCATCAGATTTGAGCTATGATGATCTGTTTGAGCGAATAAAGAATATTCCATTGTTGATTCTTGATGATCTTAATGCAGGAAGCGCTACTCCCTGGGCCCAGGAAAAACTGGAACAGCTTTTTAATCATCGTTTTAATGCCAGCTTGCCCACAGTGATTACTAGCGATGTGGGCATAGAAAAACTTGATAAGCGCTTGGGCCAGCATCTTGCTGATGGGGAATTTTGTCACACATATACAATCTCTCCTATCACTGAAAGCGAGATGGAGCAATCGCCTTTACAGTTAAAGTTGCTGCGCAGGATGACCTTTGATAATTTTGATTGTAAGCGGCTAAATCTTTCCCCAGAGCAACGCCAAAACTTGCGACAAGCCTTTCAGCTTGCCAAAGAATTCGCCTCTAACCCAGATGGCTGGCTGGTATTCCAGGGCGTCAATGGTTGTGGTAAAACTCACCTGGCCGCTGCCATTGCTAATTATCGGATGGCGCAGGATAAGCCAGTCTCTTTTGTTGTAGTTCCTGATCTTCTCGACCACCTGCGCTCAACTTTTAGTCTTGAGAGCAAGATATCTTATGATGAGTTTTTTGAAAAAATTCGAACAGCCCCGGTGTTGATATTAGATGATTTTGGTCAGCAATCAGCCACGCCCTGGGCTCAAGAAAAGCTATATCAATTGATAAACTATCGCTACAATGCCATGCTACCTACTGTAATTACCACTTGCGCTTCTCTGGAAGAACTTGAAGTCCGATTCAGTTCCCGGATGGTGGATCCCAGGCTGAGCTTGGTATTTAACATCATTGCCCCCGATTATCGTGGTGATATCAGACCAGTTCACAAGCCCAGATATTCTTGATCGGCCAGGGGATGCCGGTTGACCTTATGCTGCTTGGTATTGTTGTTGAGCATAACAGTTTTGAGCAGCATTAAGAATTTAGGTGAATCAGGTTGAGGAAATTGATGCAGCAAGAAATTATATAATAAACTAAAGAGCGTTGAAAAAAGAACCATTCCTCTTACTTTATGATGGTAACGCCTTGGTGCATCGCGCTTTTCATGCCTTGCCTCCTCTGACAGTATCCAGGACGGGGGAAGTTGTAAATGCTGTTTATGGCTTTGCCAGCATCTTGCTTAAAGTGCTTCGTGAGTTAAATCCTACTTACTGGGCTATCGCTTTTGATCGCCCGGCGCCAACCTTTAGAGTGGAAAAATTTGAGCAATATAAGGCGCAGCGGCCTAAGGCACCACAAGAGTTGATCGACCAGATAAAGCGTGTACACCAAGTGGCAGAGAAATTCCATATTCCTATTTTTGAAGTTGATGGTTTTGAAGCGGATGATGTCTTGGGCACTTTAAGCTGGCAAGCCAGCGAGCAAGGTGTTGAGACTATTATCGTGAGCGGCGACAATGATATGCTGCAACTTGTTTCTCCTACAGTAAGTACTTTTATTCCCAGACGATCCTTTGATGCTACGGTTCTTTACAATGAAGAAGCGGTGAAACAGAAATATGGTGTTGAGCCAAAAGTAATTCCTGACCTTAAAGCTTTGGCAGGAGATATCTCTGATAATATTCCTGGCATCCCCGGCGTAGGTGAGAAAACTGCCGCTAAGTTGCTGCAGCAGTTTGGCGGGGTGGAGGGAATTTATGCTCATATTGATGACGTTATGCCGAGTAAGCTGCAAGCAACATTGCTCCAGCATAAATCCCAGGTGTTGCGAAATATAGAATTAACCACTATTGTCCGCAACGTCCCTATCAATCTGAACCTGGAAGCTTGCAAGGTAGCTAGCTATGACCGTGGCGAAGTAGTAAAACTTTTTCAAGAACTGGAGTTTATTAAACTGCTTCCTAAGTTACCTCAGGATTTAAATATAGAAAGGAAAGAGAAGTTTCCTTCTTTCTTATCAGGCGAGATACACATAATAGAAAATGAAGCGGCCCTGGATCAAGCCTTCGCTCAGATAAAAATGGCGGAAGAACTTGTTATTGGGGTGGAAAGTGTTGGCAAAGAGCTGATGAATATAGCACTGTCACCCATTAAAGGAAAGTCATTTTATATTTCCTTGGGGTATAGTGAGCTTCTCCTTAAACAGATGCTGCCGATAGAAGTAATGGCCAGGTTGAGGCCAATCTTGGAAAATTCCGTCATGAGCAAAATCACTTATAGTGGCAAGCAGTTGATGTCTTTGTTGCCTAACGATGTGGAATTAAGGAATCTGCAATTTGATATTATGATCGCCGCTTATCTTCTTGGTGAGAAAAACTTGAGCTTGAAAGCGATTGCCTTTAATAGATTGGGTATTGAGATAAGATCCCCAAGCGAGATGAGAGAAAAAAAGCAAAAGTCTCTGGTTATGATGACAGCAGATGATTTGGCTAGTTGTGCCTGTGTCAATGCCAATGTTATTTGGGATTTAAAGAGTGGACTGGAAAGTGAACTACATCAACAAGACCTGGAAAAAGTTTTCTATGAGGTGGAATTACCTTTAATTCCCGTGTTAGTGAATATGGAGAGGAATGGAGTTGCCCTCGATAGCAATTTACTTCGCGAATTGTCTCACAGTTTGGGAAATGAAATAGCCAGATTGGAAGCGGAAATTTATAACAGTGTGGGACATAAATTCAATGTTAATTCACCGCGGCAATTAGGAGATGTTCTTTTTAGGGAGTTAAAGCTGCCATCGGCGCGGAAGACAAAAACTGGCTATTCTACCGAAGCGCAGATACTGGAAACACTGAAAGTTACTCATCCTGTGGTTGATTTTGTATTGCAATATCGTCAGCTCAGTAAGCTCAAGTCAACGTATGTTGATGCTTTACCAGCGCTCATCAACCATGAAACGGGGAGATTACATACTACTTTGAATCAAGTGGGCACGGCTACGGGGAGGCTTTCTTCCAGCGAACCAAATTTGCAGAATATCCCTACAAAGGGAGAATTGGGAAATAAGATAAGGCAAGCTATTATGGCGCCGGCAGGATCCCTGTTACTCAGCGCTGATTATTCCCAGATAGACCTCAGAGTTTTAGCACACCTTTCTCAGGATAAAGAACTCATCGCTGCTTTTCTCAACGATGAAGATATTCATACTACTACTGCCTCTCGGCTTTTCAATGTTCCCGAGGCTCAGGTTACACCTGAAATGCGCCGTAATGCCAAGACGGTTAATTTTGGCGTTGTTTATGGTATGAGTGGTTATGGCTTGGAGCAAGCCACTAATTTCACTCGCGAAGAGGCATCTCAATTTATTGCCCTTTACTTTGAAAAGTATCCTCAAGTGAAGGAATATCTTGAAAGAACTAAAGAGCTGGCGAGAAAATGGGGTTATGTTCAAACATTGATAGGGAGACGGCGTTTCCTACCTGAAATCAATTCTTACAACAGGCAGGTAAGAGAGGCTGCGGAGAGAATGGCGATAAATGCTCCGGTGCAGGGTACATCGGCCGACATAATTAAAATTGCCATGATTAACCTTTATCAAGAGATGAAAAGACAGGGCTTTAGAAGCAAGATGCTGCTGCAGATCCATGATGAGCTGCTTTTCGAAGTTTCCCAGGAAGAGATGGAGGAAATGAAATTTTTGGTTAGCCAACTGATGTCTCAAGCTGTAAAGCTCTGCGTGCCTCTGAAGATAGATATCAAAGTGGGCAAAAATTGGGGAGAGATGGTCTGAAAATTTATCCTTTCAAGTAGGCATCAATATTCACAGCGGCTCGTTTGGCTGCTCCCATAGCACTGATAACCGTTGCCGCACCGGTAGCCATATCTCCTCCACACCAAACTTTTTCTTTGCTGGTTCTGCCTGTAGCCTCATCAGTTTTTATCGTGCCCCATCTGGTAAGCTCAAGTCCTTCAGTCGTTGAAGGAATAATGGGATTGGGTCTGGTACCCAGCGCAGGTATAGCGATATCAATGTCCATGATAAATTCAGTCCCTGGTTTGGGAATAGGCCGGCGCCGGCCGCTTTCGTCAGGCTCACCCAGCTCCATTTCATACAATTCTACTGCTTTAACTCTGCCCTGTTCATCACCGATAAATCTTTTAGGGTTGGTTAGAAGCTTAAAAATCACTCCTTCTTCTTTGGCGTTCTCTCTTTCTTCAGCTCTTGCTGGCATCTCAACTTCGGAGCGGCGGTAGACAATGTAAACCTCTTTGGCACCAAGCCGTAGTGCACATCTGGAAGCATCCATAGCTACATTGCCACCACCAAAAACTGCCACTCTTTTTCCTACTTTTATAGGTGTATCGTATTGAGGAAAAAGGTAAGCCTTCATCAAATTAGTTCGTGTAAGGAATTCATTGGCGGAATAAACACCACTGAGATTTTCGCCGGGAATATTCAAAAACATTGGAGCTCCAGCTCCTGGAGCTAAGAAAACAGCGTCATAGCCATTTTGCAAAACCTCGTCTACAGTGGCTATTTTGCCTATTATATGATCAAGCTTGATTTCTACGCCCAGTGACATTACATAACTAACTTCACGCTGTACAATCTGCTTTGGCAGTCTAAATTCTGGAATACCGTATGTCAGCACGCCGCCAGTCACATGAAGTGCTTCAAAGATAGTAACTCTATACCCCAGTTTAGCCAGGTCGGCAGCGCAGGTTAACCCCGCTGGTCCTGAGCCAATTACAGCCACCCTCTTATCATTAAACTGTATACGTTCCTTTTGGTGTGCCGTAACTTCAGGATGAGCTTGTTCCCAATCAGCCACATAGCGCTCCAAACGGCCTATAGCTATCGGGGCACCTTTCTTAGCTAGAAGACAGGTCATCTCGCATTGGGTTTCCTGGGGACAAACTCGGCCACAAATACCAGGAAGGCTATTTTTATCCTTAAGTATCCTCACTGCCTCAGGCATATTACCTTCACTTATTGCTCTTATGAATCCTGGAATATCTATATCGACAGGGCAACCTTTAATGCAGCCAGGTTTTGGTAGTTGCAGGCAACGGTTTGCCTCCTCAACTGCTTGTTCAAAAGTGTACCCCAAGGCTACCTCATTGAAATTTCTTTTTCTTGCATCGGGTGCTTGCTTTGGCATAGACACCCGATGCAGATTTATTTTTTTCTTCTCAGCCATAACTTTTCATCTCCTTGACGAGGACATGCTCTTTTCCCAGATTTCCAGTGATTGCTTTTCCTCGCTTAAATAAGTACGTTGGCGGTTCATGAGCAAATCCCAGTCTACTTCATGTCCATCGAAATCTGGCCCGTCTACACAGGCAAACTTGGTTTGATTACCTACAGAGACACGACAGCAACCGCACATTCCTGTGCCATCAACCATTATGGGGTTAAGGCTAACAATGGTTTTGACACCAAATGGTTTGCTAGTTAAGGAACAGAATTTCATCATTATTGTGGGACCGATAGCAATGACCCGTCCAATCTTGATACTCTGCAGAAGTTCCTTTAGAGGCTCTGTGACTAATCCTTTACGCTTATATGAGCCATCATCAGTAGTTACTATGAGTTCATCGCTTACACTTCCCAACCGTTCCTCCCAGAAAACCAGGTCTTTGGTGCGGAACCCCATAATGGAGATAACCTTATTCCCTGCTTGTCTCATGGCGCGGGCAATGGGCACAATGGTCGCAATAGCGAATCCTCCAGCAACACAAATTACCGTGCCAAATTTGTCAATCTCTGTAGGGCGCCCCAGCGGTCCAACAAAATTAATGAGGTAATCACCAGCTTTGAGGCAGGCTAATTTCTTGGTTGTGGTGCCCACTTCCATGAAAACGATGGTCACACTTCCTTCTTCCTCATCCCAATCGGCAATGGTTAAAGGAATACGTTCTCCTTTCTCATCGCCCCTGACGATAACAAATTGTCCTGGGTGAGCTTTCCTGGCTACTTCGGGGGCTTTTATCTTGAATAAATGAATACCAGGGCTGAGGTCCTCTCGAGCTACAATTTGGTACATGTATCCTCCTTTGCTTTACAAAATGGCTATAATTATAGCCTTAGAGGGTTCGATTTGTGAAGTCTGGTGTTATACTGGGCGGGGAAATGCCGGAATTGCCTGAGGTAGAGACAATTAAAAATGAGCTTTTCCCATGGGTGCTGGGACAAAGTTTTACAGAAGTTGTTATCTTTGACGCCAGCTTGGTTTCTGGAATTGCAATCGAAGACCTGCGCTATAGGTTAACTGGGCAAATACTAGAGAACCTTGAGCGGCGGGGGAAATATCTCATTTTTCGCTTGGAGAGTAGCCACTCATTGGTTATGCATTTGAGAATGAGTGGTGCCTTGTTACTAAACCCGCAAATAATTGGTCGTTATGCCAGAGCAGTATTTTCCTTCTCCAATGGCAATCAGATTGTGTTTCGTGACCCACGCCGCTTTGGGGTGATATGGCTGGTGGAGAACGTTGACGCTGTATTGAGTAAATTGGGGCCTGAGCCGTTAAGCGAAGGCTTTGATTCTTATGTTTTGGCACGAAGATTAAGTAAACACCATATCCCCGTAAAAACAGCGCTCATTGATCAGAGCATTATTGCCGGGATTGGCAATATGTATGCCGATGAGGCTTTGTTTGCTGCTCATATCCACCCTTTGAGAAAAGCATATACCTTGTCACCTGAAGAAATTCAAAATCTACACCGCTCTATTCGAGAAGTTCTTCGCTCAGCCATCAGCAACAAGGGGGCTAGCGTGGATACTTATATTCGGCCTGAAGGGCAACTGGGCACAGCCCACTTCAATTTTAAGGTAGCTCACAAATATGGTGAACTCTGTCCCGTTTGCGGCACTCCAATTCAGCGTATTTTGGTGCGAAACCGCGGCACCTATTTTTGCCCTAAGTGCCAGACTTTGAACTTGAGGCTTCTGATATAGAAGTAGCAGCGACTGGATTTGAACCAGTGACCAAAGGCTTATGAGTCCTCTGCTCTACCACTGAGCTACGCTGCCATAAGTGAAGAATAGTTTAGCATCGTGTATAAAAAATGGTCAAATTAAAAATGTGCGGGGTTCAAGGACATGCTATACACTTTTTAAGTTATGTTATTTAGAATAACAATAATGCTGGGTAGAGTGGCTGTTCAATCAGGCTCTGAAGTGGATACAATGTCTGGGTACAGCACTATGACGCTGAACCCAAATTTACAAATGGTGCTTTTTGAAGTAAAATGAGTTTTCTGCTGGGCGGTTAGCTCAGTGGTGAGAGCGCTTGCTTCACACGCAAGAGGTCACTGGTTCAAATCCAGTACCGCCCACCACTAGATAATTATGTCGCCAAAAAACAAGCTCAGAGCTAATTTCATTTTTACTTCATGCAAAATCCAGTAACTCACATTCGCTATTGACTGAATAGTAATCGTAAGGAGGCTCATGTGAAAGTTATCGACTTGCGCAGTGATACCATAACTCTCCCCACAGAGGATATGCGTCGTGCTATGTATGAGGCAGAGTTGGGGGATGATGTCTATAAAGAAGACCCTACTGTCAACTTTCTCGAGGAACTAGCTGCTCATATGCTGGGTAAAGAGGCTGCACTTCTTACCGCTAGTGGCACTATGAGCAATCTTATGGCTGTCCTAACCCATACTCACCACGGCAATGAAATCCTTCTGGGCAGTGAAGCGCATATTTTATGGTATGAGCTGGGCTCTGCATCAGCGCTGGGCGGAGTTGTATTGCGAACTGTTCCCGATAACTCCAATGGTCAGATGGACCTTGATGAAGTAGAACAGACAATTAGACCAGCCAATATCCATTTTCCACAGACTGCGCTTCTTTGTCTGGAGAATACTCACAACCGCTGCGGTGGCACTGTTCTCACTCCTGAGTATACTTCAGCTATGGCTAAACTTGCACACCAGCACGGATTGCAGGTTCATCTGGATGGGGCGCGCATTTTCAATGCCGCCGTTGCTCTCGGAGTGCCTGCCAGTAGATTGGTTGCACCTGTAGACTCTATTTGCTTCTGTCTCTCTAAGAGTCTCAGTGCTCCTGTAGGTTCTCTTTTGTGCGGGACTGAAGAATTTGTGGCAAGGGCTCGCAGGTGGCGCCAGATGCTGGGGGGCGGGATGCGTCAGGCAGGAATTATCGCTGCCGCTGGCATTATCGCCCTTCAGAGGATGATCAATCGTTTGAATGAAGACCACTCTAATGCCAAGCGTATAGCATGTGGTCTGGCAGGTATTCCTAGCATTGCCATCCATCCTGAGAGAGTTCAGAGCAACATTGTGATATTTGAACCTCCCAATACTGTCTCTGCCCTTGACTTCATAAAGGGAATGGATGCCCGGGGTGTCAGGTTCAGCTATTTAGGTGGACGAAAGGTACGGGCTGTCACACACCGCATGGTCAACACTGGGGACATGGATGAAGCCTTAAAGCGTATTGAGATGCTTATCAAGGAAATGGGGGTGAAAACTGGCTAAAATGACTGTAGAGAAATTGTGTGGTGCTTCCGCACATATTCCTCTTTCAGTTTCTGGAACTGCGATTTAACTGAGGCTAAAACGAGGTTGTCCGTGCTCATAAGCACAGCATCCTCGGCATTGTCAGAATAGTACCTGGGGCGCTTACCTATTACACGGAATCCGTATTTTCTGTAAAGCGCCTGAGCTATCTCGTTGGAGGCACGTACCTCTAAAGTAACTACAGCAGCATTTGATTTTATTGCAAGGCTGATAGTAGAAATTAACAGTGCTTCACCAAGACCTTCTTTACGATGTTGGTCTCTTACGGCTATGGAGATAATATGGGCATCTCTTGCTATCAGCCACAGGCCAGCGAAACCAGCAATATATTGTGGCTCGTGTTTGTCTTCGGGCGGCAAACGATTGCGGCGGAAAAGACCTTGAAAGAAAGGTATTTTTGGCATGGTTAACTGGTGTAAATCAGGTGGTAGCTTGTTTATGGTGTAAGCTACTAAGTAGTAGGCTAAGGGATTTCTAAACTCTCTCTGGTATGAAGATAAAGAACGAAACATCCATTCAGAAGGAAAAACTTCGCGGTCAACTTCAGCCATTTGAAGGATATCACTTTCTTTCATTGGCCGGATGGCATAACTCAAATCTGGCATTCATAGAAATTCTAGCATATCATTTAATCTTTTAGTTCGAAATGAAATAGCCTTCAAGTTTTTTTTTGCGCTTAAACAAAATATAATAAGTACTTAAGACATGGAAAATTCCTTGGACCTTCGTGTTCAGTTAGCCTCTCATCATCCTCGTGGGTTAGCTCTATCCAACCCTGTAATGATAGCTTCGGGCATATTTGGGTATGGCACAGAGTATGCTGAACTGGTCGCGATACAAAACCTGGGGGCTATCATTTGCAAAGGGACCACTCTCAAACCTCGGAAAGGCAATTCACAACCACGGTTACTGGAAACTACAAATGGTTTGCTTAATTCTGTGGGTCTGGAAAACATCGGTGTTGCGGCTTTGATCGAGGAAAAAGCGCCTATATGGGCAAATTGGAAGGTTCCAGTTATCGTCAATGTTGCTGGGGAAACAATAGATGAATATGTTGATGTGGTAAGCCAATTAGAAGGAGTGCCAGGAATAAGTGGGATTGAACTGAATATCAGTTGTCCCAATATCTCAGCGGGCGGGGTGGAATTTGGAGTAGATTCCAAACTTGCTGCCCAGCTAACCTCAGCAACCAAAAATGCCAGTAGCTTACCACTTATGGTGAAATTGAGCCCTAATGTAGCTGATATCAAAGAAATTGCCTTGGCAGTGGAAGAAGCTGGTGCTGATACCATATCTTTGATTAATTCAGTGAAAGGAATGGCCATTGACATAAAAACCGGGAAGCCCTGTTTGGGAAATGTAACTGGTGGACTTTCTGGCCCTGCTATCAAACCTATAGCACTTTACATGGTTTATGAAGTGGCTGAAGTTGTACATATTCCAGTAGTAGGTTGTGGAGGTATTGCTTCTGCCAGCGATGCTCTGGAGTTTATTATGTGTGGAGCCAGTGCTATACAGGTTGGCACCGCTAATTTGAGTAACCCTCGAATTGGCCTTGCTATACTACAAGGGATAGAGAAATTTATGAAGGCTGAGGGAATTCAAAAACTGGGCGACCTTGTTGGAATTGCTCATTGAGCTTGGTTGATTGAGAGGCAGGAATCACATAACCTGCCTCCTCAATTCTCACTCTTGCTCTTCTCTGATAATGGCAACCATTGCTTATTGCAAAAAAACGTTGCCGCAACAGCGGGTAGTGTGGCTACATGCGAAATGTTAAGTTCTGCAGCCCTACACCTAGGAACCCTTGTTTTTTTCAGAATTAGCCCTGCTCAGAAAGGGAGTCATCATATCTATAGGTATAGGAAATAGTATGGTATTAGTTCTTTCTGTAGCGATCATGCCCAACGTTTGCAAATAGCGCAGTTGCAGAGCTGCAGGCTGAGTTGAGATAACTCTAGCTGCTTCAGCCAGTTTCTCTGCTGCCTGGTATTCACCTTCAGCGTGAACAACCTTGGCTCTTCTTTCTCTTTCAGCTTCAGCCTGAGCTGCCATAGCTCGCTGCATTGTGTCTGGTAATTCGACATCTTTAACCTCTACCATACTCACCTTTATCCCCCAGGGGTTTGTGCCTTCATCAACAGTTACTTGAACTTTTTCATTAAGTTTATCTCGGTGGGCCAGTAACTCATCCAGTTCACTTTGCCCGACGACATTTCTTAAGGTAGTCTGACCAAGCAAGTAAGTCGCCTTTTTATAATCAGCCACCTTGAGTATAGCATCTGAAGCATTGACTACACGGAAATAAATCACGGCATCAACTGTAACGGTAACATTGTCCACAGTCATGCATTCTTGCTGTGGGACATCCATAGTAACCACACGAAGGTCGATCTTCCACATACGCTCAATAAATGGTATCAGGAAGACAAGCCCTGGTCCTCTAAGGCCAACAAATCTCCCCAGGCGGAAAACACCCCCTCTTTCATATTCTTGAACGATTTTGATAGCTGCGGATAGAAGTATTATTACTACTATGGCGATAACAACATAAACAAGCAAGCTCATTTTTCCTCCTTTTCTTTTTTAGTCACCCTCAATTTCAATCCTTCTACTTTAGTTATAATTACCTCCTCTCCCGATTCTATTTTATCACCCTTACCTATAGCTGTCCATAATTCACCTTCAGCTAGAATGGTGCCTTTGGGATTGAGAGCTGTCTGTGCCATACCTGTCTTCCCAATCATGTCCTCCACACCGGCTGTGAGTTTTCGTCTCTGACTTTTAACGATGGCATAAATGACGAAGATAATAAAAGCGGCGCCAAAAATTATACCTATAATAACTGGTCCTGTTAGTTCCATGCGTAAATCACCTTCCTATTTTTTAGATTTTCTTGTCACCCATAACTTCAGTTCTTCTACTTTGGTTATGATAACTTCTTCACCTCGCGCTACTCTATTGCCATCGGTCATGGCTGTCCAGAGTTCACCTTCAGCTAGAACCTTGCCTTCAGGGTCAAGGGATGTTTTGGCTATAGCTGCCCTTCCCACCATTCCTTCAGCACCGGTAGCTTTCCGGCGTCTCTGTCCTCTGATAATAGCACCAATAACAAAGATGAGAAATGCAGTGATGCTAGCAGTCACCCCAGCAATTAAACCACGATTGATTTCTACTCCTGGACTGTGGCTGAACAAAATCAGTGAGCCGATAACTAGAGAAGTCACGCCTCCGGCGGTCAATAGTCCGAAGCTGGTAGTGAAAAATTCCGCGACAAGAAGCCCAATGCCGAGCAAGACAAGTGCTATGCCTCCCCAGTAAGCATTGAGCACCCCCAGAGAATAAAAAGCCAGAAGCAAACTGATGCCGCCAGCAACCCCAGGGAAAATCATCCCTGGATTAGAAATCTCGGTAATTAACCCTATTGTGGCTAGAGTAAACAAAATATAAGCGACATTAGGGTCGCTTACTACATGTAAAAGACGCTCAATGGCATTCATCTCATTTCTGGCTGTTTCATAGCCTGTGGTATCTATGGTAATCTCTTCGCCGTTGGCCAAAACAACCTTTCTACCATTGATTTGTGAAATAAGGTCTTCTAAATTATTGGCACGCAGATCAATGAGATTACATTCTAAGGCATCAACATCGGTGAAGGATTTACTCTCTGTCACTGCTAATTCAGCTTCCTCCATATTATGGCCGCGCTCCTCGGCAATCGTTCTCATCCACTTAGCCGAGAATTCGGTTATCTTCTTCATCTGGTCTTCTGGTATTTCCTCCCCCCCACCACTTACTGGATGGGCAGCACCAATAGTAGTACCTGGAGTCATAGCCGCTATATGGGCAGATAAGGTGATGAAAGTTCCAGCTGAAGCAGCCCAGGCACCTTTAGGTGAGACATAAACTACAACGGGCACCTCGGCATTCATGATTTTACTTACTATTTTCTCAGTGGAATCGAGAAGGCCTCCTGGTGTGTTTAGCTCGATAATACAAACATCGGCATTCTTATCCTCTGCATGGCTGATGCCTCTATCTATATAATCAGCTACTACCGGCACTATGGTGCCTTCCACATGAAGTATCTCAATGTTGGCGCTGGAAGCGCTAACAGCACTGCTTCCCAAGCCCATGGCCACAGGTAACAGGAGCAAGCTCAACAATAAAATCTTAAAAATTTTCAAAGCATATGGCACCCGACTACAACCTCAGCTTAATTATAAAGTAAGCATGTGAAAGTAACAATCTCATGTTTATCCTTTTAACTTTATTGAGAGTGGGGGGAACATAGTGTAGAATAGAGACGATGGAAAATCAGAAATGTAAAGGAATGCAAGACCTGCTTCCCGAAGATATGTTGCGTTTCCGCCATATACAAAGTGTCTTTAGAAATTGCTGTCTGAAATGGGGGTATAAGGAGGTAAGAACACCAACTATAGAATATCTCCACTTGTTCACAGCTACCGGTACGCTTACTCCCAGCAAGTTACGAACAGTATATTCCTTTCTTGATTGGGATGGCTGGAGTGGTGAGAGAGTCGTCTTGAAACCAGATGGCACTATCCCTGTCGCTAGATTGTATATTGACAATCTCAGCGAGCATGAGAGCGCCAGGCTTTTTTATGTGACTAATATATTTGCATTTGAAGAGACAGGGAAGAAAAAGAGAGAGCGTTGGCAATTTGGTGCTGAATTTCTAGGCGCTAGCAAGTTTGCTGCTGACGCCGAAATAATTTTGCTGGCTCAAGATGTGCTGCATAAACTGGGCCTTAAGAATGTTGAGTTGCGATTGTCTCATGCTGGTTTGGTTAAGGCATTGATTAAGGAACTTAAGCTCAGCTCTTTAGAAGAAGCTAAATTGGCGAACTGCATTCTGGATGGAAATTGGCAAGCATTGGCAGAGGTGAAGACAAATAGTCTTGAACTTAATAGTCTTTTAGCCAACATTTTGGACCTCAAGGGAAAATCAGGTAACTTTCTGCAGAACATCAAAGCTTTAACTCAGCAGGCTTCACCAAAATTCAAGTCAGCTCTGGACAATTTCACAAATATCGCCATGTTATTGGATAGCCTGGATTGTAATTATCAAATCGATGTCAGGGCAATAAGTGGTTTCGAGTATTATACTGGAATTTGTTTCCAGTTATTGTGTGGTGAGGAGAAGATAGGTGGAGGGGGAAGATATGATGCTCTCATTCCGCTTATGGGTGGGAAAAACACTCCAGCCTGTGGTTTTGCCCTCTATGCTGACGCTATAATGGAATTGCTTCTCATGGAAATCAGAGGTGAGAGTGAGATTCTGGTTAAAGGCGAAAAGCTAACCACAGAGGTAGTAACAACATGCTTTACTCTTGCTCAGTCGCTTCGTGAAGCCGGGCACATAGTAGAACTTGGCCTTAATGGGCAAGAGGAGCAGAATTATCACTGGGTTATCTCGGTTTCTGGCAAAAAACTGTTGGTACTTAAGGATGGCAAGCAACACCAGGAGCGGAAGGTGACTTCCCTAGCAGAGATTCTCAGTATAATAGGTGATTAGGTCTATTTATGAAATATCAACCTGTCAAGCTTGCCTTGCCCAAAGGTAGGTTTCTTTCATCCATAGCTAAGTTACTCGGGGAGGTAGGCCTGGACTTTGCAAACTATCATGAGAAAACACGGCAATACGCTCTTAGCTCAACAAATTTTCCTCATCTTTCAGCTAAACTATTTCAGGAAAAAGATATCCCAATACAGGTCGCTGTAGGCAATTATGATTTGGGTATATGTGGCTTGGACTGGATTGACGAATTACAGGCAAGATATCCCGCGAGTACCCTGGTAAAGATAGCTAACCTGGGTTATGGCAAAGGCAGCATATGTGTAGCAGCCGGCAATCAACTAGGTATATCCTGTCTCGATGAATTGCCCTGTGGAGGCCTCTATCGCATAGTAAGTGAGTACCCTAACATAGCTGAAGCCCTGGCCTTAAACCTCAGGATGAGAGAATTTAAGATTTTCCCTGTGTGGGGAGATGCTGAAATTTATCCACCCGAGAATGCTGATCTAGCTATATTATGGCAGAGAGATAAAAGCAATTTGGAAACAGAAGGTTTAATCTCTCTAGCAGAGTTATTTCCGGTGACAGCATACCTTATCGCCTGCAGGAAAAGTTTGGAGAACAAGGATTTGAGCCAAATATTGGCCCGTTTGCACTCCAGGTTTACTAGGTATGATACTGTGGTAGAGACACGAGAGTTTTCTACGCATAGCCAGCATATCTTGAAGGTTGTCTCCACTGATTGGCAGGCAAAGAAAATCAAACTGGCTTTACCTGATGGGCATCAACATAGGCCAACTTCGCAGTTCCTAAAGCAGGCTGGTTTTCATTTTCAAGGATATTCTGAAAAGCTGACAAATCGTCGCCCCATAGCTGATTTGCACTGGCTTGGTGTCAAGGTAATCAGACCTCAGGATATGCCGCTTCAGGTGGCCAATGGCAATTTTGATTTGGCCATAACTGGCAAAGATTGGTTGTCGGACCACCTCTATCGTTTTCCGTCCAGTCCTGTAGAAGAATTACTCAACCTTGACTTTGGCAAGGTTAAGATTGTAGTGGCAGTAAGCCAGGATATGCCCGTGAATGATATTGATGAATTGAGGTTGCTTGTTCAAACTGGCAATCTCACTCCCATCAGGGTAGCATCAGAATATATCAATATTGCTGACAAATATCTTCGTGATAACCATATCAGTCCCTACAAGCTGATACCTACCTGGGGGGCAAGTGAAGCTTTCTTACCTGACGATGCTGACCTCCTAATTGATAATACTCAAACGGGAAAGACGCTGGCACAGCAGCAATTAAAGATCATAGATGTTCTTTTTCAGTCATCAGCTTGTCTAATTGGGAACAAAAATAACATCAGCTTGCCCGGTAAAAAAGAGAAAGTTGAATCCCTTATTCAAGCATTTCAGGAGGCTAGGTCTCAATGATAATGTTGCGAGCAGGATTATGATAAAGGTTGAAGGCTTTGATAAAGCAAAAGGATTGCTCTCTAGGAAAAGTTATTGGGAATCCTTCACTTCCTCAGCGGAAGAGGAAGTAGTAGGGCGAATTATCGCTGATGTCCGTAATAGAGGCGATGAAGCTATCTTCAATTATACCCGGAAGCTGGATGGCGCTGAACTAAGCTCTCTAGAAGTAAGCAAAAATGAAATTCTCTCTGCCTATAATGCAATAGATAAGGAACTTATCTCAGCATTGGAGCTGGCGGCTGGGAAAATACACGATTTCCATTCTGCTTTGCAGCATAACATCACAAGTATGGTGAAGCAATCTTGCATGAGTGACAAGTATTTAGGGCAGCAGATTCATCCTTTAGACAGGGTAGGCCTGTATGTTCCCGGTGGCACCGCTACTTATCCCTCTACTGCTTTGATGATGGCAATACCAGCCAGGGTAGCAGGTGTAGGCGAAATTATCATGACCTCGCCACCGGCTAAAGATGGCAAGATGCCTGCAGCCACACTGGTGGCTGCCGATATTGCTGGAGTGAGACGTATTTTTAAGGTTGGTGGCGCTCAAGCGATTGCTGCTCTGGCTTTTGGCACGCAGTCAATACCCAAGGTGGATAAAATCTGTGGTCCAGGTAATATTTTCGTCACTTTAGCTAAGAAGAGGGTTTATGGCGTGGTAGCCATTGATGGGCTTGAGGGGCCAAGTGAGGCGGTTATCATTGCTGACAATACAGCTAATCCAGCACTTTGTGCTGCTGACCTTCTGGCCCAAGCTGAGCATGATCCTTCGGCTTCAGTGATTCTGCTTACCACTTCAGCAGGGTTAGCCAATCAAGTTGATAAAGAGATAGCAAAGCAGTTAACGAGGCTAAAAAGACGTTCCATCGCTGCTCAGGCTGTAAATGCTGGAATGATTGTGCTTGTTGACCATGTTGATCAGGCTGTTGAATTGGCGAATCTTTTTGCCCCTGAGCATCTTTCGCTCATGGTATCTCAAGCCTCTTCTTTGATTGACAAAATTCATAATGCTGGCTGTATTTTCGTTGGTGAAAATTCACCTATAGTGCTGGGAGATTACGTTGCTGGGCCCAGCCATGTACTACCCACAGGTGGCAGCGCTCGTTTTAGCTCCCCTTTAAGTGTTACCAGTTTTCTAAAGTTTAGCAATATTGTTGCTTTAGATAGAACTGCTATGCAAGAGCTAAGTCAAGCAGCCATAGCGATAGCCAAAGCTGAAGGTCTGGATGGCCATGCACTGGCTGTGGAAAAAAGACTAAGCCAGCTTCTGCATCATTGCGAATCGGGAGCAGATCAATCCCATGCTATTTAAAGAACAAGCAAAGGCAGAAACTCATTCCCGTCAGAGAAAAAAGATGGATATCAAAAGATTGGTGAGGCCTGAATTAATAACTATGGCAGGCTATACTCCCATTGAACCTCTTGAAACTGTGAGTCAATATGCTGGATTACCCTCGGATAGGGGGGTCAAGCTCGACGCTAATGAGAATCCCTATGGGTGTTCTCCCCGAGTGTATCAAGCTCTGGCCGATTATTCCCGCTATCATATTTATCCTGATCCAGAGCAAAGGATGTTGAGGCAAGCGCTGGAGAACTACACTGGTTTGAGCCAGCAGTATATAATCTGTGGCAGTGGTAGCGATGAACTGATTGACCTGACACTCAGGCTTTTCGTCGAACCCGGGGATGAAGTTATCAATTGTCCACCAACGTTTGGCATGTATCCTTTTAATACAGAGATTTGTGGGGGCGAGGTCGTCAATATACCCAGAGGTGAAGACTTCACTATTGATATAGGTAATATAGAAGGAGCATTAAACAAGAAGACAAAGGCTATTTTTGTTGCCTCTCCCAACAATCCCACGGGGAATCTTATTACTGAACAGGAAATTGTGGAGCTCCTTGATACTGAGAAAATTGTGGTGCTGGATGAAGCTTATTTTGAATTCAGTAATGTGACTAGGGCTAATTTAGTATCTCACCATCCAAATTTAATAGTGCTGCGTACTTTCAGCAAATGGGCTGGGTTAGCTGGTTTAAGAATGGGCTACGGTATTTTCCCTGTTGAAATTGCTACCTATTTAATGAAGATTAAACAGCCATATAATATTAACGCCGCCGCGCAAGTGGCAGCCTTGACCTCTCTAGCCGATATAGATTATCTCAGCAGTAATATAGCAAGGATAGTCGCTGAAAGAGAGCGGTTGTTTATCAAACTAAAAGAATTTGACTGGCTGCAACCTTATCCTTCCCAGGGGAATTTCATCCTTTGTTCTGTGATTGATGGAGATGCTAAAGCAATTTGGAGCCAATTGCGGAAGAAAGGCATTTTCGTTCGCTATTTTGATAGCCCACAGCTAAGGAATTATCTGCGTATAACTGCAGGTAAGCCCGAGGACACTGATGCCTTAATCGAAGCGTTGAAAGGAGTTAAAAATGACTGAAAGAAAAGCAAAAGTTATTCGTGAGACGGCAGAGACAAATGTCAAGGTGGAACTCAATATTGATGGCAGGGGAGAGTTTGAGATCACTACAGGTATAAGAATGGTTGACCATTTTCTAACGCAGCTAGCTCAGCATGGAGCATTTGACATAAAAATTTCGGCCTCAGGCGCTGACCAGCACCATGTAGTTGAGGATGTGGCCATTTCTCTGGGCAAAGCCTTTAACCAGGCATTGGGGCAAAAACGAGGCATTATCCGAATGGCGCATGCTGTCGTGCCCATGGATGAAGCCCTATCTGCAGTAGCAGTCGATATAGGAGGTAGGGGTTACAGCGTAGTTGAAGCAAGTTTCAGCAAGGATAAAATAGGTGAGCTGTGTGTTGATTTGATTCGCCATTTCTTGGTCTCTTTTGCCTCTGAAGCTAAAATCAACCTCCATGCCAAGGTAATCAATGGTATAAATGACCATCACAAAGCTGAAGCTTTATTCAAAGCCCTGGGCCGAGCCTTAGATGCAGCCACCCAAATTGATGAGCGGATTGTAGATAAAGTGCCTAGCACTAAAGAGATTATTGAGAGCTAGTAGTTAAGGTTTACTCGTTGGATTTTTACTGTTAGCTGTATTTACTCAGGATAGTTTTAAAGGAATCTATAACGAAGCCCAACTGTTTTCTATCGGCTGCAAAAGTAGAAACTTTGAAAGCCTTTGTCAAACCCGGCTGTGGTCCCCAGATGCCTCTTTCCTTTAATTCCTTATAGAGGAAATAGCCCCTCTCCCGAACATGTCTGGAGATATCATAAAGAATCGGAGTTTCAAAATATAACAGGTCGTGTCTGTGTGGCTTCTCTCCCAGTTGTTTGAATCCCAATTTTTCCAGTTCAGCGGAAAACCACTGTGCTTTAGGAACCTGCTCATCCCAATGAAGAACCCTTTCCTGTACATAGGGGAAAGAGGCCATAAGCGTTATCAAGGGAACTCCCCTCAAGGTACAGCCAAGAAGTTCAATCTCTTTATTACGATATGCTTGTGATTTCCGCAGCACAATATCTTCCCATTTTTTCTTCATCCCCAACACACCACATGGCCCGGCGGAAGCCATGCTTTTATGACCACTGCCGACAATGAAATCGGCACCTATATCAGCCATATTTACGGGCATCCTGCCTACAGAATATGCTCCGTTAAGGATATAGGGTATGTCATATTTCTGAACTATTTGTCCTAGTTTTTTAGCATCAGGTAGATTGCCGTAGCTGCCATCTGGGTAAGTTAACAAAATCAGCTTGGGCTTATGTTTTTCTATCAATGGTACATAGTCATCGACATTGATCTTGAATTCGGGATACCCAGAGTTGGGCACCCCAATCACATTTAAGCCCACTCTTTCAGCGGCAACAATAGTAGTGTAATGTCTGTTGCCATCAACGATAATTGAATCACTAGGCTGAGTTAAAGAGTGTATTACCATAAAGATACCTTCTCTGGCCCCGTGTGTGATAGTAGCTACTTCACTGCCTAAAAAGGGAGGTAAGAATTCATGTGTGAAATCCCGAATGGGAGGATTTGTTATATTGCTCAGGTTGCCAAGACAGAAATCGCATACTGAGTAACCATCACCAAACTCTATTAGAGCTTCTCTGGCGGCTTGAGTAAGCAAGCCGCCAGTTTGTAAAGGCATGATATTTATCAGGCTTTTATGCGGTCTATGTAACTTGCTCAGTTTTTCTAATGACTTACTTCTTGCCTGCCCCATTTTTACTTCACTGGTTGTGCCTTTATGGTCACAAATACAGCACCACCAACTCCTATCTTTCTTTGCTTTCCCTCAATATGCTGGCGAACACCCTCCGAGGTCTGCAAATTGAGGTCAGAGAGATGTCTTATCGTCTTCACCTGGTAAGTGAAGTCTTCGGGATTATTTTCTATTGCTGCTGCAGCTCCCATTGCTATAGCGCGCATATAGTTTATTCCAGTATATAGTCCTGAAGGAACAACATTGCTGTAAATTGCACCGTCGTCCACGCAGATCTCGTTAAAGCCCGCTGGGCCAATTAATTTCTTGCCTGCCTCTGTTTCTATCACCTTCACTTTGATAGACTTATCTTGCCAGGCTAAAAATTCACAAGGCGCGATCTCATCCTTATATTTTCGAGCACTATCTTCGATTGCCTGTGCTATTTTCCTTCCTCGAGGGGTTCGTGGGCTTGCTATGTAGGTAATTGACTTGGCTATCTCTTCATCAGAATAATCAGAGAGGGAAAATTGTGGGTATACCAGCTTTCTAACATCGTCTATCTCATAAAGCAGCATTGCTAGCCGTTCGACTCCTAGACCAGCATTGAAGACTGGATAGCGAATATCAAAGTTTGCTAAGGCGACAGGTGAATACATGCCAATATCAGCAATTTCCAGCCAGTTATCTTTGTGCCTCACAAAAACTTCCTGTTCTTGCCCGGAAGCATAATACTTGGATGTGGCTATCTTAGTTTCAAATTTCATATCAGGAAAACCATACTGTCTTATTATTTCTCTTGTTATTTCTCTGCCAGCATCCAGGGACATTTCAGGATCCATGACCACGATAGATGCTGAATGATGAACTCTTAAGTGCTGAGCATCTTCTCTTTGTTCATTACGATATCTCAGCCCCACTGAAAACAAAGCGAGGGGAAAAGCGGCCTTGTCTTGCAGTGCTGCTAGGGTATGGAACCATGTCGCTGTCATATGGCTTCTCAAGGTTTTATCAGAAGGGATGGGGCGCAATTTCCTTAACTCCGGGAAGACTTTATCCAAGAGTTCTGTAGCTTGATAATCAGTGATATTGAGCCTGGCAATAAGTTCTTCCACAAGGTCATCTGCCTCAATTTCCCCGCGTTTATAGCTTCGCAGGATGGACTGTAATTTTTCAAGTTCGACCTCGCCTGCTATCTTTTTTACCTGAACTATTTTTTTGGCGCTTAATCCTATGTCGGGACGAGGCAGTTCTGCCAGGTAGAAAATTCTATCGAGGATAACCAGAGCCTCAGGGCCATACTGTTTAACAACATCGCTATTAGGCAGGATAGTAAAGTTTTCCACTTCATCAAAGCCAAGACTTAAGAGAATTTCCCGGGATTTCTGAATTAATTCTTGTACCGGGTGAGGCTTGCCTTTATTTTTCAGACTGATTTTGGTGTCTACTGGAATAAGCTTTGTAGAAGATACCCAAACATTGCTGAAGTTCTTCTTTGCCCGCTCTTTTATATCATTTAAATCAAAATTTGCCATGAATTAATTTTCCATCCTTTCTCAGCCAAGCATTGTAGCAGTTGTTGCTTTAACATATCTAGAGACGCGCCAGCGGCGTCTTGCTTGTTTTTCTTTCGATTCCCAGGGAAGATGCACTTCTGGCTCAAGCACTGATTTTCGGCAGCTAAGCCAATGTAAAACAGACCCACAGGTTTTTCAGAACTGCCGCCTGATGGCCCCGCAATCCCAGTGTTAGAGATGCATATATCTACATCTAAAAGTTTTCTACCACCTTGAGCCATTTCTTTAGCTATTTGTGAGCTAACAACTCCAAAATTGTCTATAGTTTCCTTTTTAACTCCCAGGATATTAATTTTTATTTCGTTGCTGTAAGATACCACCGAGCCTTTAAAGTAATCAGAGCTTCCTGGTACATTGGTTATCCTATCAGCTATTCTGCCACCGGTAGCTGACTCTACAATACCTATAGTCAATAGCTTTCCCGTTTTAGCCTGGTATCTTCTTATTAGTCGGCCAATTTCCACTTCTACTTTTGCCATATGCCTGTGATTATTTTAGCAGATTCTCCTGTTATAATTTACTAATGGCTGAGCTACCTGAGGTAATAACCTTCCTGGGCACTGCCGGTGCCAGGTTCATGGTTGCTCGTCAGCTCTTGGCTTCTGGTGGTGCCTGGCTTAATTTTGGCGAGACTCAAATACTTCTGGACCCCGGTCCAGGTAGCCTAGTGCAAGTTACTAAAAGGAAACTCGATCTCTCTAAATTGGATGCCATTATTCTCTCCCATAAGCATTTGGACCATAGCAGTGATGTGAATATCATGATTGAAGCCATGACTGATGGTGGTAGAAGAAAGAGAGGTGTGGTTTTCGCTCCCAGCGATGCCTTGAATAAAGACCCTGTTATCTTATCTTACTTGCGTTCCTATCCCGAAAAGATAGAGATTTTAACTGAGGGTAGCTCTTATAGAGTCAAAGACATCTCCTTCGCAACGCCAGTCAAACACCATCATCCAGTAGAGACTTATGGCTTTATCTTTCAAACTCCTCATCATACTTTTTCTTGGATTACTGATACCAAGTATTTTGACAACCTGTCCAACTATTATAAAGGCCAATTATTGATCATCAATGTGGTTATGCTGAACCCAAAAGCTTCTGTTGATCACCTATCTCTTCCTGAAGCTAAGAGAATCATAGAGGAAATAAAGCCCAAAGTGGCTGTGCTTACTCACTTTGGTATGAACATGTGGCGAGCCAGGCCTTGGGATCTAGCCAGGGAATTAAGTGAGAAAACTGGAATTTCTGTTCTTGCTGCCAGAGATGGTATGAGATTCGACCTAGCTCGATTAGAAAGGAATGAATAGAAGAGCCTCTTGGCAACGGCATATTTTCCCGAAGGGCTGCCCCTTAAGTATCGTCTGCGCTGGAGCGTTTCACTTCCGTGTTCGGGATGGGAACGGGTGGTTCCACTCCGCTCTAGTCACCAAGAAGCTCTTCCAAGTAGATAGTATAATCTATGATAGATAAGTTTTCAAATTCTCTGGAATGGAAAGATGAAGGATGTTGGTGATTTGTTGCCCACATACCATATTGGGTGCAGTGGCTGGCATTATGACCACTGGCGTGGCCTTTTTTACCCAGAACAATTGCCTAAATCCAAATGGCTGCGATTCTATGCCAGGCAATTTAGCACCGTAGAACTCAATAACAGTTTCTATCATTTACCTACCGAGAAAGCCTTCACCAACTGGCGGGAATCGTCACCTGACAAATTTGTTTTTGCTGTTAAAGTAAGTCGATTTATTACGCATATAAAACGATTGAAGAATTTGGACTTGGCAGTAGAGAATTTTCTAGCACGGGCTAACTTTTTGGAAAGCAAATTAGGTCCTCTTTTATATCAACTGCCCCCTAATATGAAACGGAACGATGAAGTATTGAACAATTTTCTGTTTTCCCTGCCTGAAAAATATCAGTATGTATTTGAATTTCGTAATGAGTCATGGATTTGTGACTCTGTTTTTCGTATTTTGGAACGCTACAATGCTGGCTTTTGTATTTTTAATATGCCTGGTTTTAGTTGCCCTCTTGTAGCCACCAGTGATTTTGCCTATATCCGCTTTCATGGCAGTGTGAATTTATATTCAAGTTGCTATTCTGATCAAGAGCTTTCGCAATGGTCACAGGAAATTACTCGGTTAGGCCAGAATCTTAAATCTATTTATATCTATTTTAACAATGATGCTGAAGCTTTCGCTGTTAAAAATGCCTTTATTTTAATGAAATACCTGGGTTTGAATAAATAACGCCAGAATCCGTGTCACAACATATGTAAGCCGAGTTCACAAATATTCTTTAATTGTTTTAGCCAAGTTCAAAGATATACCCTTTGTTTGACTGATTTTCTCTGGTGAAGCATCTCGAATCGCTTCAATTGAGCCAAATTTCTTTACTAATGCTCTCTTACGCTTGGGGCCAATGCCAGGAATAATATCCAGGATAGATGTAAAGCTTTTCTTACTCCGCAGATTTTGATGATAACTGATAGCGAAGCGGTGTGCTTCATCTCTGGCTCTTTGCAATATATGGAGGGCATGAGAATCTCTGGGTATATCGGCTGGAGCAACTTGGTCAGGTATAAAAACCTTTTCATACTCCTTGGCTAGGCTTGCCATGAAGAGGGAATCCATGCCCAATTCCTTTCTTACTTCTAAAGCGGCGTTGAGCTGTCCTTTGCCACCATCAATAAGAATAAGGTCGGGTGTGATAGCCCAACTGTCTTTGCTGTTTATGCCTCTTTTGAGACGGCGTCTTAAAATTTCACGAAGCATAGCATAATCATCGGCGCCACTTATCGTCTTAACACGAAAGCGGCGATAATGAGTTAGCTTAGGCAGGCCTTTCTCAAAAACAACCATGCTGCCTACTGCTAAAGTGCCCTGAATATCTGAAATATCGTAGCACTCAATCCTTAAAGGTATTTTGGGTAAACCAAGCCTATCTTTCAATTCGTGTAGAGCGGCAAGTATAACCTCAGGATTCATCTGCTTGGCTTTAACTAATTCTAAGCTCTTCTCAGCATCTTCGAACACCATGTCTATCAGTTGTTTCTTGTGCCCTCGTTGTGGCATTTGCAGCTTTACGTTACCTCCCCTTTGTTGCTTAAGCCAATCAGAAAGCACAGGCATTTCATCTAGGGGATGCTGGAGTAATATCAAAGGCGGAATATGTGAAGCTGAAGCGTAATATTGCTTCACGAAGTGTGTCATTACTTGGCTATGCTCTTCACCATGAACTCCCTCCATGATAAATTGGTTACGGCCGACCAGTTTATTATTGCGGATAAAGAAAACATTAATAAGAGCCTGCCCATTATCCTGTGCCAGAGCAATAACATCCTGCTCACCTTTCAGAGTAATACTGATTTTCCCCCCTTCTATGACTTTCTCTATTGCTCGAATTTGGTCACGAAATATGGATGCTTTCTCGAACTGGAGTTGACGAGATGCTTCTGCCATTTTTTGTTTTAACTCTCGAAGGAGTAACTCCTGCTTACCTTCCAGGAACAGTATAACCTGCTCTATCACTTCTTGATATTCTTCCTTACTTACAGCACCAGTGCATGGCCCGAGACAGCGATGGATATAATAATTAAGACAAGGGCGTTTATCTTTGTCATTGATGGATTTGGTACAAGAGCGAAAGGGAAATATTTTTTTCACCACTCTTAACGTTTTGCGTACTGAACCGGCGCTGGCAAATGGTCCAAAATATCTGGCACCATCATTTCTCACCCTTCTGGTAATGTAAACACCAGGCCAGTCTTCATTAACATTTACCTTAAGATAGGGAAAAGTTTTACTATCCTTGAGGCGGACATTGTAGTGTGGCTGATATTTTTTTATCAGGTTACATTCTAAAATAAGTGCTTCTTGCTCAGAGTTAGTGACGATAAACTCAAAGCTGTTTATTTTAGATACCAATTGCTGAATTTTTGCTGATAACCTACTGGGGGCACCAAAATAACTTCTTATTCTATTGCTCAGTTTGATAGCTTTACCAATATAAATAACTTTATCTTCATTATCTTTGAATAAATAAACTCCAGGATTTGTGGGTAAAGCTTTTAGCTGTTGCTCTAGCTGGATTGGGTCCATAATAAATTTATTGTAACAAGAGGCTGGGATAGAGACAAAATTTGAAGGCATTATGTTACAATAATGCTGCATGAAGCGCGATATCTATATTTTCCTTGAGCACCTAGCCAAAGGGAACAATTACTCTGCGAATACGGTAGCTGCTTATCGCAATGACCTAAATCAACTTGCAACCTATATTGAGATAGAGCAAGCTAAGGGAATCATTAAGTCCCAAAGCGAGCTTTTGAAAAGTTACTTGCTGCAACTTCGAGAGAAAAAATATTCGGCAGCTACAATAGCTCGTAAAATAGCGGCAGCCAAATCCCTCTTCAGGTTTATGATTGAGTCGGGGAAACTAAAAGATAACCCTGCGCAGAATTTGATATCTCCTCAAGTTAGGAAACATCAACTTCAAATTTTATCTCTTTCTGAGTATCAAGCTTTGCTGGCGCAGGCGAAGAAAGGCTCTACTCCTGAATCTAAAAGGGATATAGTGATGTTAGAATTACTTTATTTCAATGGTTTACGTATAAGCGAGTTGACAAGTTTGAATATTCAAGACATCGATTTCGAGCAAAATTGCTTATATTGTGGCCATGGTAACACTAGAAGGAAAGTTCCTTTCGAACATCGCATAGGTCAGTTATTGAAGAACTTCATTGAAAACGACAGGCTAGATTTATTATTTGATGCTGAAGAGAAGGCGCTATTTCTCAACCTGCGTGGCAATCGGCTTACCAGACAGGGGTTCTGGCAGATAATTAAGGATTATGCTATCAAGGCTGATTTGAGGACCAAGGTTACGCCCCAGACACTTCGGCATAGCTTTGCCATGAACAAATTACAGACAGGCACTGACCTCCATTCCCTCCAGCAACTTTTAGGGCATGCATATATTTCCAGCACCAAGATCTACGAGCAGTCACGTTTTAGAATAAGGTGAGAGCAATGGCTAAAAAATCACATCAGCGCAAATCCAAACATCGAACTAGACCATCCGAAATAGTAAAGGAAAGACATATAGAGCAGGCTAAACTGATAACCCCGAAGCCCCTCACACCAAAAGTTGTGTCCTCCAAATCTCAGTATACTATTGCTGATTATAGCTATGTGCGGAGGGATTTAAGGCTTATTGGCATTCTTGCTGGCAGTTTGATTATCGTTTTGATAATACTCTCCTTTATTCTGGGATGAATAAATGGTGGCGGATTCAGAGAGGGCTCGGGAGAACTTAGCCAGATATCTTGACCATGAAATCGCGGATAAGCGTGTAGTTGCAGCTATGAAGCGGGTTCCGCGTGAAGTTTTTGTTCCTCGAGAGCATTGTTACGAAGCTTATGATGACCGACCACTTAGTATTGGCTTCGGGCAGACTATCTCTCAACCCTTCATCGTTGCTTTGATGATACAAGCCTTGGAATTAAAAGGGCACGAGAAAGTGTTGGAATTAGGTACCGGAAGTGGTTATGAAGCTGCTATACTGGCAGAATTAGTTAAGGAAGTCATTACTGTGGAAATTATATCTGAATTAGCAACCTCAGCTAAATGGGCTCTGGATAAACTTAGCTATTCCAATGTTTATATTTATGGTGCTGGTGAAGCATTAGGTTGGCCCGAGAAAGCACCATATGAAGCCATCATAGTTTCTGCTGGAGCACCTTGTGTGCCCCAAGTTCTCTTAGACCAGTTGACTTGGGGAGGGCGATTGGTAATTCCTGTAGGTTCTTGCTGGCAGCAAGAATTACTCAAGATTACAAAATATGAAGAGGGAAATAAGGTGGAAAACTTGGGCGGCTGTTATTTTGTGCCGCTCATTGGTAAAGGTGCTTGGGAGAGATAAAAAATGAATAAAAAGGCGATGGAAGTACTCGAAGCAATAAAGACAAGGCGGAGTATTCGTCATTATAAACCTGGATTTGTAGATGAAGATAAAATTAATGCTGTGCTGGAGGCAGCTCGTTGGGCACCTTCTTGGGCCAATACACAGTGCTGGAAACTCATCGTAGTTAAAGATGAGGCGATAAAAGCCAGATTAGCTGAAACCCTTACACTTGGGAATCCAGCAAGCTCTGCAGTCAGGCAAGCACCCGTAGTTATTGTAGCCTGTGCTGAACTGGGTAAATCTGGATTCGAGCAAAGTGTGCCCAGCACAGATAAGGGCGATTGGTATATGTTTGATGTTGCTTTGGGCATGCAAAACCTCGTCCTAGCTGCACATTCACTTGGCCTGGGAACAGTACACATCGGTGCTTTCAATGCTCAGGCGGTAGCTAAAATCTTGAAGGTACCACCAGGAGTAGCTGTGGTAGAAATGACCCCTCTGGGTTATCCAGAGAGGGAGGGGAAAACACCATGCAGGAAGGAACTCTTTGAACTAGTATTCTATGAAGTTTATGGGCAGAAGAGGAAATGCCCTCAAGGGGATTCGAACCCCTGATCTTCAGCTTGAAAGGCTGACGTCCTGGGCCTCTAGACGATGAGGGCAAGGTTTATATTCTACGGGTAAATCGCTAGGCTTTCAAGCCCACTGGTCTCAGGAAGGTTGAACATGATATTCATGTTCTGCAGTGCTTGTCCGGCACCCCCCTTCACAAGGTTATCAAGACAGCTAATCACTATCAAAGTACTTGCGTTCATATCCACTGTAGGATAGATAAGGCAAAAATTACTACCCCAGACCTGCTTAGTTTGAGGCGGTTTAGCTGTTATCTTAACAAAAGGGGCCTCCTTATAGAATTCACGATAGAGTTGCTTTATCTCTTCTGCAGATAATTTGTCCTTTAATTTAGCATAACAGGAACTTAGTATGCCCCGTGTCATTGGTACCAGGTGCGGCACAAAAGTCAGAGATAATGAAAATTGATTACGCAGCAGCTTTAGTTCCTGTATCATTTCTGGTAGATGGCGATGCCCCTCAAGGGAATAGGCACAAGTATTTTCATTGGCTTCAGCATAATGAGTGGGTAGGCTCAGAGTTCTACCAGCTCCAGAAACACCCGATTTACTATCTACCACTATATCGGGATAAATGAGTCCTTCCTTAACTGCTGGTGCCAGCGCCAGTATAGCACTGGTACTGTAACAGCCAGGATTAGCAACCAGTGAAGCTGAATCAATTTCATCTCTATGTAGTTCAGGCAAGCCATAAATTGCTTTTTGTAATAATTCTGGATTCGGATGTATAAGCCCATACCATTTTGGATACTGACCGGCATCCTTTAACCTGAAATCAGCGCTAATATCGATAACTCTGATACCACGCTCCAGTAAAGAAGGTACTATGGCTACACTACTTTTATGGGGCATTGCTGAAAAAACGGCGTCGATATCATTACTGAGTTGGTTTTCGATGACCTGCTCTACTGTATTGAGGGAAGGGAAAATATCGCCTAGGTTTTGACCCGCAGTGCTTCGTCCAGTAACCGACTTGAACTCTACCTGGGGATGCTGAGAGAGCAGACGAGCCAACTCAGCACCAATATAACCTGTAACGTTAATGATCCCTGCTCTTACTTTTAGCATGCAAAAACCACACTTATTATACTACATAATGATGTCTAAGTATTTGATTCTAAACGCAAATAGTGGTAAATTTAGTCTATTATTTTTCTCCTGGAGGTGAACAAGTGCCCAAGATTTATTTTATAGATGTTACTAACCGTGATGGCGTTCAAACAGCTCATCTGGGTTTATCCAAGTTAGAAAAGACTATGATAAATCTATATTTGAATGAGATGGGGCTATTCCAATCTGAATTTGGCTTTCCTACAACAAAGCATGAATCAGCTTATCTACAAGCCAATCTGGAATTAGCAAAGATGGGCATCTTGCAACCTATTCGTTTATCCGGGTGGATAAGAGCGACTGTCACAGATGTAGAGACAGCCTTCACGCTTGTTCCGGATATCAGACATCTTAATTTATCTATCTCCACATCAAATCAGATGATTTCTGGAAAATTTTTAGGGGCAAAAACTAAAGAGGATATCCTTAATATGATGGTTGATGCTGTAGAAGCTGCCCGCGCGCATGGAGCTGAAAGCATTGGAGTAAATGCTGAGGATGCCTCTAGAACGGATATCGATTTTCTGGTGAAATTTGCCCTGGCAGCAAAAGAACATGGAGCTGATAGGTTCCGCTATTGTGATACTCTCGGCTATGATAATCCTTTCACTATTTATGGGACTACCAAGATAATGGCGGAGAATGCTGGTATTCCTCTCGAAATGCATTGTCATAGTGACTTAGGAATGGCTGTAGCTAATTCTCTTGCTGGAGCAAAAGGAACCTTAGATGGAGGACAAGATGTTTATATCAATACCACCGTTAATGGGATAGGGGAAAGAGCCGGTAACGCTGACCTTGTGGCTACCATTCTAGCTGTTATTAAGTCCAAGGGCTTTGCTGAAAAATATGAATTAGGGAACTCAATTGACTTAACCAAGTCGTGGAGGACAGCTAAGTTTGCCAGTTATGCTTTTAAGGTACCTATCCCCGTGAACCAGCCTGGAGTGGGAGTCAATGCCTTTGCTCATGCCTCCGGTATTCACGCTGATGGCGTATTAAAAGACCCTCAGAATTACGAGCTCTATAATTATAATGAGCTGGGCAGAGGTGACCCAGAGTTAGTAGAAACCGGCAGAGAAATATGTTCTGGGGAATACAGTGGCATATCCGGGTTCAGACATATTATGGGTAAAATGGAGGTAACTTTTGCCAATGCCGATGAAGCTAAAATGATTCTGGAACTGGTAAGATATGCCAACGTTGAGGCGCAAAAACCATTGGTGGAGGAGGAATTGCTGTTCATAGCTCGATACCCTCAGATTGTTAAGAAACTTCTGACATTGAAACCTTTAGAGTAATGAGGTATTTGAATTCCAAGTTCTTGAAAACACCCATCCTTGCGCCGGATGAACAATTCGCTTTCTCTGTTGTTACTACGGGTTATCTTCTATGAATACTAGCTTCAAGCTATCTGAGCTCTCAGCGTCATATCGCAATAACGTCCAGGCTGAATTAAAAGATGTCATTGATAGATGTCCTTTACATCTTCGTAGCATCTTGCGATATCATATGGGTTGGCAGGAAGAAGGAAATCTTCCTGGTCAGGGAAAATCTGGTAAATTGATTCGTTCTACTCTTTGCCTTCTTAGTTGCCAGGCAATAGGAGGAAACCCAGCACAGATATTCCCAGCTGCAGCAACTCTGGAACTTATCCACAATTTTTCTCTGATCCATGATGATATTCAGGATGCTAGCTATGAGCGCCATGGGCAACCGACAGTATGGAGATTATGGGGTCAGTCGCAAGCTATAAATGCTGGTGATATTATGTTTGCCTTGGGTATTTTGGCTCTGCTCAGGTTGAAGCAGAATGGCATAACTGACGAAGAAATTATGTATTCTTTTCGACTCCTAAGTGAAACTTGCTTGGAAATCTGTGAGGGGCAATACCTAGATATTGCGTATGAGAACCAGTTTGATATCACTATTGACGATTATCTCGATATGATAAGAAGGAAAACAGCGGTGTTAATGGCAGCGTCTACCTCGTTAGGAGCATATCTGGCTAAAGCAGGCGAAAAGACAGCGTACTTTTATCAGTTTGGCGAGGAACTGGGCATGGCCTATCAAATCTGCGATGATATACTTGGTATTTGGGGTACCCCCGAAAGCACAGGAAAACCGGTGAATGGTGACATACAACAAAGGAAAAAAACCTTGCCGGTGATTTATGGGTTTAAGAATAGCAATGATCAGGATAAAACAAAACTTGAAGAACTTTATTCACAGAAGCAAATTCAAGAAGAGGATGTTTCCACAGTAGCGATGATATTGGTTCACGCCGGTGCCAGAGATTATGCCCAAAACTTAGCAAAACAGCACTACCGGCAAGCTTTAAAATACCTAGAGGCTAGTAACCTTGATAAGGCTTGCTTAACTCCGTTGCGAGAGATGGCATACTTACTGGTGGAGCGTAATTATTGAAAGGAAGAAATGCGGAAAAAGAGTATTGGAGACATAGATGTTGAAGGGAAGAGAGTTTTAGTTCGTGTTGATTTTAATGTTCCCTTAGATATCAATACTGGTTGTATCAGTGATGATAGCCGTATCCGTGCCTCACTACTTACCATTGAATACCTTGTTAACCATAAAGCGAAGGTAATTCTTTGTTCCCATCTAGGGCGTCCCCATGGTAAAGTGGTTGAAGGATTACGTCTGAAGCCAGTAGCAGAGCATCTATCCCAGCTTATAAATTTACCTGTCAAGACAGTGAATGAATGTATTGGGGAAAAGGTAGAAAACGAAGTAAAAAAGCTTAAAGAAGGCGAAATTTTGTTTTTGGAAAACTTACGCTTTCACCCTGAAGAGGAGACAAATGATCCTGCTTTTGCTCAGGATTTAGCCAAATTAGCTGATATCTATGTTAATGATGCTTTTGGTACTGCTCACCGCGCTCATGCCTCTACCGTAGGGGTTGCTAAGTACTTACCAGCCGTAGCTGGATTTTTGATGCGGAAAGAAATTCAGACTATGGAGAAGTTATTACATGATCCCGAGCGCCCTTTTGCGTGTCTTATTGGTGGAGCCAAAGTTAGTGATAAGATTGGGTTACTGCAAAATATGTTGAGGCAAATTGATATTTTACTTATTGGCGGTGGTATGGCAGCCACCTTTTTCAAGGCGCGAGATTACGAGGTAGGATATTCTTCAGTGGAAGCAGATAAATTGGACTTAGCAAAGGACTTGTTGGATGAAGCTCAAGCATGGAAGGTGTTACTTCAACTGCCCTGCGATGTAGTTGTGGCTCAAGAAATTCGGAACGGAGCCCCCAATAAGATAGTATCAATAAAGGATATACCGCAAGATGGCTATATTGTAGATATTGGACCAAAAACCATCGCACTCTTTCGTCAGAAATTAAGTAAATGCCGCACTATCATGTGGAATGGGCCTATGGGTGTTTATGAGATCCCTCAATTTTCTCAAGGAACTGAATCTCTGGCTATTTTCATCTCTACCCTTAACGCTATTACTATCATTGGCGGTGGTTCCAGTGCTGAAGTAGTCCAACAAATGGGATTAGCTGAAAAAATGGCGCATGTCTCTACCGGGGGAGGTGCCACTTTGAGATTTCTGGAGGGTATTGCCCTACCTGGTGTAGAAGTATTGCAAAATAGGGGCAAAATAAAGACTAGGAGGCCATGGCATGCACATCCCTTTCATCGCTGCTAACTGGAAAATGAATACTACGGTGGCTGAAGCTGAAAAATTGGTAGGCACACTTCTGGGGCCATTGAGCAGCATAGATGGGATAGAAAAAGTGCTCTGCCCACCATTTGTATCCCTATCACTGATAAAAAAAATACTTCAAGGTTCCAATATAAAGCTTGGTGCCCAGAATATGTATTTTGAGGCAGAAGGGGCTTATACTGGAGAGATATCTCCGCTGATGCTCAGTGAGTTGTGTGAATATGTTATTCTGGGACATTCCGAGCGCCGCCGCTATTTTAAAGAAAGTGATAACATGATTAATCAAAAGATAAGAGCTGCTCTGGGAAATAAGCTCAAGCCTATTCTCTGTGTCGGCGAGATACTTGAGGAAAACATGAGTGGCAAGACTGAGAAGGTGATCAGGCGACAATTAAAAGGCGCCTTGACTGAAGTAGAAGCCACTCATGACATTGTGATTGCCTATGAGCCTGTATGGGCCATTGGCACAGGCAGAGCATCCAGTGGTGAGCAAGCGGTAACTACCATTAAGTTTATCCGCAATGTCATAACAGAATTATGGAATAAAGATATTGCCTTGAATTTGCGTATCCTCTATGGTGGCAGTGTTAACAGCAGCAACGTAACTGAATTTGTTTCTCACTCAGAAATTGATGGTGCTCTGGTTGGTGGTGCCAGCCTCAAGGCAGATGAATTCGTGAATATTGTCAGCCAGACTGCGTCCATCAAGAAACAAGCCTTCCCCAATAATTGACACACAGCCGCAGATGAAATGCCTTATCGTAGTCATTGGTCCTACAGCAGTAGGGAAAAGTCAGCTTGCTCTCAACCTAGCTCAGCGCTTTGATGGTGAGATAGTAAATGCTGATAGTCGGCAGGTGTATCGCTACCTGGATATCGGCACAAATAAACCCACTTTAGACGAACAAAAACTGGTTTCCCATCATGTTATTGATGTGGTAAATCCCGATGAGGATTTTACTCTGGCTCACTACTGTCAATTGGCTGCTCAAGCTATGAAAACTGTATCCCAGAAGGGTAAGTTAGCGTTGTTAGTAGGTGGCAGTGGTCTCTATATCTGGTCCATAGTAGAGGGATGGAAAATTCCTGCTATCCCGCCTAACAAAGAATTGAGACATACTCTAGAAACCAAAGCACAAAGACAGGGTAGCGATGCTCTTTATCAGGAGCTGCAGATTGTTGATCCTTTAGCTGCCAGCAAAATCCATCCAAATAACACCCGCCGTATTATCCGAGCATTAGAGATATATCACATGACGAAAGAACCTCCTTCGAAATTATGGCGCAGGGAGCCACCGGACTTTCCTGTAACTATTCTTGGGCTGACTATGGGAAGGGGCGAATTATATAAGAAAATTGACCGCCGCATTGCTGAAATGATAAAAAGAGGTTTTGTCGAAGAGGTAAAAAGCTTGTTACAAAGAGGATATGATTTCTCTCTGCGTTCTATGTCTGGCATAGGGTATAAACAAATAGGGCAATTCTTACAAGATGAAATAACCTTGCCGGCTGCTATTGAAAGGATAAATTTTGAGACCCATCGCCTGGTCCGGCATCAATATGCCTGGTTCCATCTCAATGATACTAGGATTCACTGGTTTGATGCTGATAACCCTGAAGAAAAAGCACAGAACTTAATAAAACATTCTTGCCATGAATTTCTCTAAATTGCAGGCTACAGGGAATGACTTTATTCTAGTAGATGCCAGGGGGATAGAGCGGAATTGGGGAAGCTTAGCTTGCTTCATGTGTCAGCGTCACTTTGGTATCGGAGCTGATGGTTTGATATTGGTGGAGGATTCAGCAGTGGCCAACTTCAAGATGCGTATTTTTAACCCCGATGGCTCTGAAGCTGAAGCCTGTGGTAATGGATTGAGGTGTGTTGTCAAATATACTATTGAGCAAGGTATTTACCAATCCAAATATCCCACTGAACCAAAGGCGAGGATCGGGACTACATTTCCACCCAGTCTCAATGTAATAATAGAAACCTTATCGGGAAGGAGACAAGCTGAAGCATATATTTCTGAAAACAAGGTAAGGCGAGTTAAGGTAAGCATGGGTAAGCCACAATTCCAGCCTGAGCAAATTCCCATCAGGGCCAAAATTGATATAATACCAATATTGCATTATCTCTTGATAATGGGGAAGGAAGAATTAACTCTATCCATTCTATCAATGGGGAATCCTCATGCAGTGAGCTTCATATCTGAGCCTGTAGCACAATTCCCTTTGAATGAAGTGGGACCAAAGATAGAAAAACACTCAATGTTCCCCAACAGAACAAACTTTGAAGTAGCCAGAGTCTTAAGCAAGGAGAAAATAGAAGCCAGAGTTTGGGAACGAGGTGTTGGAGAAACTTTATCCTGTGGCAGTGGTGCCTGTGCTATAGCTGTGGCTTCTCAGCTACTTGGTTACATCAATAGTGAAGTAGATGTAATGCTTCCGGGTGGAAATTTAACTCTGTATTGGGATGGGGTAGGGGAAGTATTGCTAAGTGGGCCCGTGGAAGAAGTTTTCACTGGAGAATGGTAACAATGAAATCGATAAATTCCCCAAAGCAAGAAAGTAAAATAATTTGATGAGGTGACTTAAAAATGTCATTTGTGATTACCGTTTATGTGCCCGAAGCTATCGTTATGGCATCGGATAGCCGTCAATCAATCACCATCACGGGCCAAACCCCGGATGGTAAGAAGATGCCACCCGTAGAAACTGTAGCCTCCGATTTTACTTACAAAACATTCTTATTAAGGAAACAAAGAGTGGGTATAGCAGTGTATGGCAACTCCCTTCTAGGAAAGGTGCAAATGGAAAGCCATATTAAACGCCTTGAGGAAGAGAAACTAAATGATGGTGATTCTGTAGATAAAGTGGCTGATAAGCTTATATCTTACTGTCAGGAAAGATTTCCCGGTGCTGATACCGCTTTTCATATCGCTGGTTTTAAAAAAGAGAAAGGCATAAGCATCCCATATGTATATACCTGCCATATTGGGAGAAAAGAGATGAACAGGGTGAATTTTAACTCAAGTGCCAACCAAGTAATGTATGGTTGTTCTTGGGGAGGGCAAAGTGATGTTATTTCCACAATATTAAAGCCTTATCAAATATGGGGCCCGAATAATAAGCCTATTGCTGCTCCCAGATTCCCTATTATATATGATAGTATGAATGTTCAGGATGCCATTGATTTTGCTGTGTATGCTGTGAGAATTACTATTGATACCATGAGATTCCAAGCAAGAGTTAAGAATGTGGGTGGTTCTATTGATGTCCTATTGTTAATACCAGAAGAAGAAAAATGGGTTCAGAGAAAAGAATTACATATCAGCAACTCAGCTTAAACAAGAAGGAGATCGATGCGATTAGCGAAACGGGTTGATAGGTTACCACCATACTTTTTTGTTGATATAAACCAGAAAATCGCTGAAAAGCGTGCCAGGGGCGAGGATATCATCAGCTTTGCCATTGGTGACCCTGATTTGCCTACACCACTTCATATTGTCGAATGTCTATGCCAAGCAGCACACAACTCTGATAATCATCGTTATCCTGAGACCGCAGGTTTACCTCAACTTCGCCAAGCTATGGCACGATGGTATGAAAAACGGTTTGGAGTCGTTTTGGATCCAGATAGAGAAGTACTACCTCTCATTGGTTCTAAAGAAGGAATCGGACATATGGCTCTATGCTTTGTTGACCCTGGAGATATAACTTTGGTGCCTGACCCGGCATATCCTGTGTTTTCTCTCGGCACGATATTGGCAGGTGGTGAGCCTTACTATATGCCTTTGAGAGAGGAAAATGACTTCTTACCAGACTTCGAAAGCATTCCAGAAAATACAGCTAATCGGGCTAAGCTGATGTGGCTCAACTATCCCAATAATCCCACTAGTGCTGTGGCTGATCTTGCTTTCTTCGAAAAGTCGGTTAATTTTGCACGGCAGCATGGTTTAGTAGTTTGCCATGATGCTGCTTACACCGAAGTTTGTTTCAATGGCTACAGACCTCCAAGCTTGCTACAGGTAACTGGAGCTAAGGAGATCAGTGTAGAATTTCATTCGCTATCCAAAACTTATCATATGACAGGATGGCGTATAGGTATGGTGGTAGGTAATGCTGCAATACTGGATGTTTTATTCCGCGTTAAATCTAATCTGGATTCAGGTATCCCTCAAGCAATCCAATACGCTGCCATCAATGCTCTGAATGGTTCACAAGACCATATTGCCAAGTATAATAATATCTTACAACGCCGCCGAGACAAATTAATTAAGGCTCTCGATGAGAAAGGATTAAATGCCAAGATACCGCAGGCCACCTTTTACATCTGGGCTAAAGTGCCCCCTGGCTATAATTCTGTGGCTTTCACTAAAAAATTGTTGGATGAAGCTGGAATAGCTGTAACCCCAGGTGTTGGCTATGGAAATGAAGGAAATAATTATATTAGATTATCCTTAACTATTCCTGATGACCGTCTGGAACAAGGGATAGACCGCTTATTATCCTGGGATGGGGATCTTCCACGGGTTCTCTGAAATTGAGTAAGAGGAGAAATAGATAAAGCAGAAATTTTTCTCTACTAAAAATAAAGCGGAACAAGCATTTTTAGTGAGTGTAGAGCCTAAATTATCCAGTAATGATTGGTCAGTCAAGGATTCTTTACAGGAGTTACGCTATTTAGCTCAGGCAGCTGGGGCCACTGTAAAGGGTACCCTTTCCCAAAAACTAGATATACCATCGCCTACCCATTACATAGGTAAGGGGAAAATTACAGAGTTAATAGTTCTTAAAGAGGAGACTCACTATGACACCGTTATTTTTGATGATGAACTATCACCCCGGCAACAAAGAAACCTGGAAGAAACATTGAGGGTTAAGGTCATTGACCGCACTGCTCTCATTTTAGACATTTTTGCCAAGAAAGCTCGAACTCGTGAAGGACAACTTCAGGTTGAACTGGCGCAACATCGATACTTGTTGCCAAGACTTATTGGTCAGTGGAGCCATTTGGAAAGGCTTGGTGGTGGCATTGGTACCAGAGGTCCAGGAGAATCTCAGCTAGAAACTGACCGCCGTCTTATTCGCAAGCGTATCAGTCGTATAGAGGATGAAATAGAGAGTGTGAGAAAACATCGAAGTCTCTATAGAAGGCGGCGTAAGGAAAGAGGTGTACCTATTGTTGCTCTTGTGGGCTACACTAATGCGGGGAAAAGTACCTTATTCAATAAGTTGAGCCAGGCCGGTGTGATTGTAGAGAATAAACTTTTTTCTACGTTGGATCCTGTAACTCGCCGTCTGGTTTTGCCTGATGGACAACGATTTCTACTTACCGATACCGTTGGTTTTATTCATAAGCTGCCGCCATCAATTGTGGCAGCTTTTCGTGCTACGCTGGAGGAATTAGGTGAAGCTGATTTGCTTTTGCACGTAGTTGACATAACACACCATAATGCCGCTAAGCAATGCCAGGCAGTGGAAAAAGTATTAGAAGAACTGAGCCTCGCGAACAAACCAAAAATCACAGTATTCAACAAAGTAGATTTACTCTTTAACAACGAAAAGGAACTTAAAACTCTAGATTCGGTATTCTATCTTGAAGGATATATGCCTTTAGCTGAAAGAAATTTTGTTCTTCTTTCAGCTATGAAAGGATGGGGGATCCCTAAACTTCTGGATAAGATAACGTATAATCTGTCTGAACTCGAAAACACAATTTCACTTGCCATTCTTTGAAACGAGCCCACATATCTGCATCTCATGCTTAGCTACTTTTTGGCTTGCTCTGTGTATAAGTAGTCACTTTTTGCAGGAACTAACATTTGGAGTATAATTGCTCTTTATATCAAACACTTCTGATAAATGTTTCAACCTGAGGAACGGGTTTAAAATAGGTTTCAAAGTATTACGGAAAGCAATTCTGGATTTTAATTGATCCGCTGGACGTAAAACGAAAGGTGAAGACATTAAATCCTTATAAGGAAGCTGCTGATTTATTAGCAGAGGTTGGTGGTGAAGACTTTAAGCTGTGTTATCAATGTGGCACCTGTAGTGGCGTTTGCCCTTGGAATTTGGTAAGGACATTTAATCCACGGCGTCTTATCCATGAATCTCAATTCGGGCTGATAGACTTTGCTAGCGAAGATAACTGGATTTGCGTTAGCTGCAATTCCTGCGTACAGCGTTGTCCCCGCGGTGTGAAAATAATCGATATCATGAGGGCTATGCGTCGTGCTGTGATCAGCTTGGGTATTGCTCCCATTCCTGACTCTCTCAGGATTACGGCTAAAAATATTTCTGGCCTAGGCAATCCATTTGGCGAACTGCCAGAGAAACGTGGTGAGTGGTCAAAAGGGCTAGGAGTGAAAACGTTTGGCTCTGGCACTGAGATTCTTTACTTTCCTTGTTGTGTTCCAGCATATGACCCTGATGCACAAGTAGTTTCTCAAGCTGTAGCTGCTATTCTGTGTAAACTCGGCATAGATTTCGGCATTCTAAGCGGTGAAGAGAAATGCTGTGGGGAATCAATCCGCAAAGCTGGGTTTGAAGATACATTCCAGAGCCTGGCCCAGCACAATATTGCTACTTTTAAGGAACATGGAGTCAAAACCATTCTAGTCTCTTCACCTCACTGTTACCACACCTTCAAAAATGAATACCCTGAACTTGGTGGTGAATTTAAGGTGCTTCATATTACGCAGTATCTGGCTGCCCTTATTAAACAAGGGAAATTAAATTTCTCTAAGGAGATAAGTAAAAAGGTAATTTATTCTGACCCTTGTTATTTAGGCAGGCATAATGGAATATATGATGAACCCCGAGAAGTATTACAAAATATTCCTGGTGTAGAATTGATTGAATTTCCTGATAATCGCGAGGATGCTATCTGCTGTGGTGGTGGCGGCGGTAGAATCTGGATGGATACTGCAAGAGAGGAAAGGTTCTCTGATATAAGGGTAGAGCAGGCTGTTGAAAGTGATGCTGAGATACTAGCAGTAGCTTGCCCTTATTGCTACCTTAATTATCGGGACAGTGTAATCAGTATGGGTAAAGATGATGTTATCCAGGTGAAGGATGTTTCTGAAATTGTTGCTGAAGCAATTGGATAGAAGATAATAGAAATAGATGGAACGAGAAGCGGAATGGGAGCCAAAACTGCTGAGTTTCTGTTGTCGCTGGTGTAGCTATGCCGGTGCTGATTTGGCTGGCACCAGCCGTAAGAAATATCCTGCCAACATAAGGATAATAAGGGTTCCATGTTCAGGGAGGGTTGATCCCCTCTTTATTATCAAGGCTTTGCAGTTAGGTTTTGATGGAGTACTGGTTTCTGGGTGTCATCCTGGTGATTGCCATTACCAGACGGGCAATTATTATGCTCGGCGGAGAATAGCTATAACCAAGAAATTCCTGGAATATATGGGTGTTGAATCACAGCGTATTCAGGCTAGCTGGGTTTCAGCTTCTGAAGGAGGTAAGTTTGCCGAAGTGGTCTCCGAAATGGTGAAAGAGTTGAAGGAAGTTGGTCCCAATCAGCTGTTTGGCGATGGGAAATAGAGAAATGGAACAGAAATTGCGTCAGGAAGCCAAGGCCTTGCTTGAGCAAGATAAGGTTGACTATATCATTGGATATGAGAAGGGGAGTCTAAAGTTTACCACTACGCCTTTGATAACCAAGGACAAAAATGATGTTGACCGCTTAGTAGTTAATCCACTTATCGTGAATAATCTGAGTGTCTTCCTGACTGAGATCAGAGGCCGGATTGGTATTGTAGCTAAAGGATGTGATAGTCGTTCCATCATTAGTTTGATACAAGACAATAAGGTGAGCAGAGAAGATGTCGTAATTATAGGTGTCCCCTGCTCGGGAATTATCGATTTATGCAAGGTAGAAAGGTTGGTTGGAGAGGAGAGGGATGAACTAGATGATGTTACTAGAGAAGGAGATAAAGTGGCAATAGTGGTTGATGGCAGGCGAAGAGAATTTCCTATCGAGGAAGTTTTGTTTGATAACTGCCTTGGTTGTAAATTTCCCACTCCACAGGAATATGATGTACTTCTCGGGGAAGCAACTTCTCCAGTTAGTGAGATGACAGCGAGCAGAGCAAGAATAGCTGAGTTGGAAGGAATGTCTTCTCAAGAGAGGTGGAATTTCTGGAAGGGAGAGTTCAACCGCTGCATCAGATGTTATGCCTGTCGGAATGTCTGCCCTGCTTGTTTTTGTGAACGTTGTTTTGTTGAAGAAACTGAACCGCAGTGGGTATCACCAATTCCAAAATGGCAAGATAATCTCATGTTTCAAGTGACCAGAAATATTCATGTGGCGGGGAGATGTACCGATTGTGGTGAATGTGAGCGCGCTTGCCCCATGAATATTCCGCTGAGAAGCATGGCTAGGAAAATGTATGAGACTGTAGAAGAGCTATTCCATTATGAGGCTGGGTTAGATAAAGCTGCACCGTCATTGCTAACTGCCTATGAATCAGTTGAAGCTGAAGATTTGATCAGGTAGGAAATAAAAAGTGGCTGGCAATAAGAAAATAAATAAAAGGGACATAGGCAAACTTCTTAATGAATGGAACCAGGGATTTACTGTGTTTGTCCCATCGCGAGAGGATAAAGTAACGGCATTTGCTAAATGGGATGGTGTAAATATTAGTTTTATGGAATGGCATAGAAATACGGTGATACCACCAAAGACTAATTTCTTTCCCCTTATGGAGGAAATGTTTAGCTTTCGGGAGGAGGAAGATGGCTACCATACGGAGTTACCTTCATCAGATAAGCATAAGCAGTTGATTTTTGGCATTCGTCCTTGTGATGCTAAGGCTTTATCCATATTAGATATGGCTTTTAAGGAAGGTTATGAAGATCCATATTACCTCTCTGGAAGAAAGGATAGCTTGCTTGTTGCGCTTGGTTGCACTAATCCTTATGATAGTTGTTTTTGTGCCTCATTAGGTGGTGGTCCTTTTGACTCGACATATGTTGATATAATGCTCATTGACATTGGCGATGAATTATTAATTGAAGAGGTTACCAATGCTGGCAGAGAGCTGATTGCCAGAACTGCTGGCTTGGAAAAGGTGACTGAAGTTGATGAAGCCAGAGCTAAGGAAGTTAAAAAATCATCTTACAACAAAGTGACAAGGAAGATAAATACTGAAGGTATTCAGAAGAAATTACAAGCTTGCTTTGAGGATAAAGATTTCTGGGAAAAAGTATCCGCCAAGTGCTTAAGTTGTGGCATCTGCACTTTTCTTTGCCCCACCTGTTATTGTTTTGATATCAATGATGATTCTTTTAAAAAGCAAGGGGCAAGATTTCGAAGCTGGGATAGCTGCGCTTTTCCTATCTATACCAGAATGCCAATGGAAAACCCTAGGTCAGAGAAGTGGCGACGGGTGAGACAAAGGGTATGCCATAAATATGAATTCTTTCCAACAGATTTTGATGTCATAGCTTGTGTTGGCTGTGGGAGGTGCATTCGCCAGTGTCCCGTGAACTGGGACATTACTGAAATACTAAATAATTTACCTGCCAAAGCCTAATTTGTATTTGGAGCAGTACAAGTGATAAATGTTGATGTTAGCCAGAGAAGGAAATTCTTTGCCCACGGCAATGTGTATTTGCCACATGTGGTAACTATAGAAAAAATAGTTGAGGAGACCTATGATACCAAGACTTTTTATTTTAATTTCAAGGATAAGAGATTGAGAGAAGAGTTCACATTTGAACCAGGACAATTTGCCCTGTTTTCTATCTTCGGAATGGGTGAAGCGCCTTTTGCTATCTCTTCCAGCCCAACTAGGAGGGATCATTTGGAGTGCAGTGTACGCCAGATAGGAAGGTTAACAAATGCGATGCACAGACTAGGTGTTGGCGCTGAGATGGGTTTCAGAGGGCCATACGGGAATGGTTTCAAGCTGGATTTATTTGAAGGTAAAAATGTCATTTTTGTTGCTGGTGGTATTGGTCTCTCTGCGCTGAGGTCTCTAATTTGGGATGTTATCGACAACAGGGAAAAATATGGGAGGATGGATATTATATATGGTGCTCGTAGTCCAGCAGACCTATGCTTCAAATATGACTTGGATACATGGGAGACCAATGAAGCTATAAATATGATAACCACTGTTGATAGAGGTGATGAAAACTGGACAGGAAGAGTAGGTTTTGTCCCTCAGGTACTGGAGCAAGTAGCTCCTGAACCAAATGATGCTGTAGCTGTTGTCTGCGGACCACCAATTATGATACGGTTCACTTTTCCAGTCTTGGAAAAGCTGGGCTTCTCGCCTGAGCAAATGGTAACCACGCTGGAGAAGAGAATGAAATGTGGCATAGGCAAGTGTGGGCGGTGTAATATAGGCAATCTTTATGTATGTCGCGATGGCCCCGTATTCACTTATGCACAGATCAAAAACTTCATTTCTGGCGAGTATTAGTTTCAGGAACCTTTTCTACTAGACCAGTAAACCTTCCATTTCAGCCAAGATTTGCTCATTGTTGTAGTGGTTAAGGCTTATGGCATCGCTGGGGCAGCCACCAATACAAAGGCCACACCCTTTGCACAATGCTTCATTGACACGGCATACTTTCTTTTCCTCATCAAAAGAGATGGAGCTAAAAGGGCAAACATTTTTACAAATCTGGCAACCCGAACAAATCTTTTCATTGATAACTGCAGTAGCCGCTTCAATCTCAGTCTTGCCCGTACTGATCATGGCTAAAACTCGGGCTGCACCGGCCGAAGCCTGAGCAACGGTATCAGGAATATCCTTGGGTCCCTGACAGCAGCCTACCACAAATACCCCATCAGTCGTAGTAGCTACTGGGTCTAGCTTGGGGTGTTTTTCTAAGAAAAAACCATCGGTACTCCGATTAATGTTGAACAATCGGGCGACAGCTTCCACATCTGGTTGTGGTTCCATAGCTGGACAGAGGATTACCATGTCAACTGGCACTCTTATTAATTTGCCCAATAGGGTGTCTTCGGTCACAACAATTAGTTTACCTTGCTCTTCCTCATTCACAGCGCGGTCGGCAATCTGAGCTACCTTGCCTCTTATGAAATTGACACCTTCCTCTGAGACGCGCTTATAAAATTCCTCGTAACCCTTACCAAAAGCACGCATGTCTATATACATCTGATAAACTTCAGCGTTGATTTTTTCCTTTATCAAATGGGAATATTTAAGGGCATACATACAACATACCCGAGAACAATATTCATGGTAGTTCTTATCACGGCTGCCCACACAATGGACAATGGCAACACTCTGTGGTGTTGAACCATTTTTAAGCACTATGTTACCGCCAGTGGGTCCTGCAGCATTGACTAATCTCTCAAATTCGAGACTGGTGATAACATTATCCAGCCGCTTATATCCGTATTGATGAATGGTGCTTGGATTGAATAGGTTATATCCAGTAGCTACAATTATAGAGCCTACCTCTAATTCAATGTATTGGTCTACCTGCTCAAAATCAATTGCTTTTGCCTCACAAACCGTTTCGCAAAGTCGGCATTTGCCATTTCTGAAGTATGTACAATGATCCTTATCAATAACCGGTACATTGGGGACTGCCTGTTCAAAAGGGGTATAGATGACTTTTCTCTTACTCAGGCCAACATCAAATTCACTAATTGCTTTAATAGGGCATTTTTCCTGACACAAACCACAGCCAGTACATTTATCTTCATTGACATATCTGGCTCTTTTCCTAACTTTAACTTTGAAGTTACCAACAAAACCTGAAACCTCTTCCACTTCACTATAGGTCATTAGCTCGATATAAGGGTGAGAACCTACCATTGTCATTTTTGGAGTGAGGATACAAGCTGAGCAATCTAATGTAGGAAACGTTTTATCAAACTGAATCATATGCCCGCCAATGCTAGGGGTTCTCTCTGCAAGATAAACCTTATGCTCAGAATCAGCAATCTCTAAAGCAGCTTGAATGCCAGCAATGCCTCCACCTACTATCAAAGTATTAGGATTGATAGGAACCTCCTTGACCTCTAGAGGTTGATGATAGCGAACTCTGCTTACAGCAGCGCTTACCAAGGATTTGGCTTTCTCTGTAGCCAACTGTTTATCTTCAGTTACCCATGAGCAGTGCTCACGAATATTTGCCATCTCAAACAAATATGGATTTAACCCTGCTTCTTGGCAATCACGACGAAAAGTAGCTTCATGCATTGTTGGTGAGCAAGAGGCGACAACAACACGATTGAGATGAAAGTCGACAATGTCCTTTTTGATTAACTCCTGACCTGGGTCAGAGCACATAAAAGTGTAGTGACGAGTTATTACTACGCCATCTAAACCTTGTGCAAAGTGAGCTACTTGATCGACATCAACAGTGCTGGCAATATTGCTGCCACAGTGACATATATAGACACCAATCCTCGGCTCGCTCCACATGCTGAAAACCTCCTGGTTTTTATTCAGTTGAATAAACAACGTAAGAACAGGAAGTAACAAATTTTACCATAGAATCTTGCTCTGCAAACGCCTGCTTTTCCTTGCTCTTTGAATTATTGAGTATTAACTATAAATAGAAGCGTAAATAGTAGCACAAAGTTGCTCATTCGCCAAGCCTCGCTTTAATAAACTATCATTTGCTAGAGCTGGCTCTACAATGGTAAACTGCCAGGCATAGCAGGGAATTCTACAAGATCACTGATAATTGATAATATCGCTTAGCAATCAACTAATATATTAACGGAATCATATAGCTCAATGGTAACTTCGATTGTCCTCGTGGGTGGAGAAGGTTTACGGCTTGGGGGGGATAAAGCAACACAGCTTCTCAAAGACAAAAATTTGCTTGCATGGGTAGTGGAGCAGTTAGCAGTATTAAGTGAGCAAATCTTGATAGTGGGCTCTACATGCCAGCTTAACTTGGCGGGGTATTCCAGCATCGAATACATGAATGATCTCTATCCAGGTAAGGGCCCTCTTGGAGGGATTTACACTGGTTTACTCGCTTCTGAATCTTTTTACAACCTTGTCGTCGCTTGTGATATGCCTTTCCTAAACATTGAACTCTTACGTTATATGATCAGGCTTTCTCCTGGTTATGATGCTGTTGCCCCGTGGGTAGGGAAAGCACAACCACTTCAGGCTGTGTATTCCAAAAGCTGCCTTGATAGAATAAGGGAAAGATTGGAGAAGGGCTGGTTAAGTGTTACTCGTTTTCTGAGTACAGTAAATGTTAGGTATGTGGAACAGGTTGAATGTCAGAGTTTCGATCCACAACTCTTGAACTTTCTCAACATCAATTCACCGGCTGATTTAGCTCAGGCTAATATGTTAGCTGCAGAAAAGAAAGATTGGCTTGGAAATAAAAACAGCCTATAATTTAGTTGTTACGAAGTAATCATGATGATCTCTGTTGAAGAAGCTTTAGAAAAGGTCTTGAGCTTTATTGAAGTTCTTGAGCCTGAAGAAAAATCCATCTTGGCTTGTTTGGGGCAGGTTCTGGCTGAGGATATCTATGCCACCAATAATATCCCTCCGGGAGATAATTCCGCCATGGATGGCTATGCTGTCAGAGCTGAAGATACTATCGGTGCCCTTGAATCCTCTCCCAAGTATTTAGCTGTGATAGAAGAGATCGCAGCCGGGTCCGTGCCTACGAAAGCGCTTCTGCCAAAAACAGCTATCCGCATTATGACAGGAGCATTGCTGCCTGAAGGAGCGGATGCTGTAGTGCAATTTGAGCATACTAATGAAGTAGATCACTGTTCGCTACTGAATAACCTATCACAGATAGGAATACTGCGTGAAGTTCAAAAAAGAGCAAACGTCAGGCCTAGAGGTGAAGATGTCATGGAAGGCACATTAGTTCTCAGCAAAGGTACTGTGTTGAGAGCAGCAGAAATAGGTATGCTGGCGTCTCTAGGACATACTACAGCTTTGGTTATCCGTCGCCCTGTTGTTTCCATTCTAGCCACCGGAGACGAGCTTGTAGATACCAAACAACTATTATCACCAGGAAAGATTCATAACAGTAATACATATACGATTGCTGCAGAAGTTCTCTGCTATGGTGGAATTCCTAAAATCCTCGGCATTGGACATGACTCAATAGAGTCATTAAACAACAAGATTGATGAAAGTTTAACTTCGAATTTGCTTATTACTTCAGGTGGGGTGTCCTTAGGAAACTATGATGTCGTAAAAGATGTTTTAATGAGGCGTGGTGAAATTGCCCTATGGACAATATGTATGAAACCGGGAAAGCCATCGGCATTTGGAATGATCAGGTCCAAAGGGGAAAAATTACCACATTTAGGTTTGCCAGGAAATCCAGTGAGTACTATGGTTGCTTTTGAACAATTTGCGCGCCCTGCCATCTTAAAAATGGCAGGAAAAAAAATTCTTGCCAAGCCAACAATTGAAGCAGTTATGGATGAAGCTGTTGTCAATACTGATGGACGTCGCATTTATGCCAGAGTAGTAGTAAGTAAAAAGGGTGAGGAATATCATGCATGTCTGACCGGGCCGCAGGGTTCGGGTATATTAAGCTCGATGATAAAAGCCAATGGTCTGGCCATCATTCCTGAAGATACCGCTGGAGTCGAAGCAGGAGACAAGGTATCAGTTCAGATGCTGGATTGGACAGAAAATTCAATACTGGAGGTATAAAAATGTGTCTGGCAGTTTGTATTGTAGGTAAATCAAGCGCAGGTAAAACAACTATTATGGAGCAACTGGTTCGAGAACTCAAAGAACGCGGCTATAAGGTTGCGGCAGTGAAACATGCTCCAAAGGAAATAGCTATAGACATGCCAGGGAAAGATAGCTGGAGATTTGCTCAAGCTGGCAGCGAAGCTGTGTTTGCCAGTTCAGCTAATAAGATTGCCTTCGTTGAAAATACAGATCACGATTACAATGTTGATGAGATTCTACGTATACTTGGTAGCCGATTTGATGTTGTCTTGATGGAAGGATTCAAGAAAGGTAGAGCTCCTAAAATCGAGGTACATAGAAAGGAGCTGGGAGAGGAATTAGTTTGCCCCACAGCGGTACTTTCAGCTGTAATTAGTGATGGACCATTGGCTGTGGATGTACCACTGTTCTCATTCAATGATATAAAGAATATAGCTGATTTCATTGAGAAGAACTTCCTTTTTCAGCCGGAAAGAGATGTTCTCCTTTTCATTAATGGAAAACAAATACATATGCTTCCCTTTGTTAAGGATATTATTGCCAGGGTTGTACTGGCTATTGTGTCAACATTAAAAGGCGTGGGAAAAGTAAAAGGTCTTGATCTTTCTATAAGAAGTGGGAAGGATTTAATTCCTGCTATGCACTCAGGAAATGAACAGGAGGAAAGCAGCAAAAAAAGGTCTCAAAATGACCCTGTCGGATAAATGTTTACCGCAGGTATATTGACAGTTAGTGATAAGGGCTCACGTGGGGAACGTCAGGATAGGAGCGGTGAGGTTATTCGAGAGGTTCTCTCCCAGATAGGTGCTGCCATCGTAAGTTACGATATTGTTCCTGATGAAAAAGGAATCATCGCTGAGAAACTGGCGCGATGGGCAGATAAGGGAGATATGGATATTGTTTTTACCACTGGTGGTACCGGGCTCAACCCCAGAGATGTTACTCCAGAAGCTACCCTCGAAATAATCGATAGAATCGCCCCCGGTTTCGCTGAGGCTATGAGAGCTTTCAGCCTTACAAAAACACCTATGGCAGTACTGAGCCGCGCTGTTGCTGGTATCCGGGGAAGGTGTCTAATCATTAACCTGCCTGGCAGTCCCAAAGCAGTGCGTGAGTGTCTAGAAGTGATATCAGCAGCTCTGCCACACGCAGTGGAAACCCTGAAGGGTGAGGGTGGCGAGTGTGCTGCTCCTGAGTTATAGAAATGTTGGCCTCATGTTAAATTCTGTGGTATGATACTTTAAAATTAAATACAAGCTCTCCGAGCTGCCTTACCTAAAGAGAAATCTATGGTAGGCAGCCGGCAGGCTAGAGGCCTCGAGGGTACACACAGAAATGTTTGTGCCTCCCGTGCTTGGAAAGGAGAGAGTATGAACTTTAGTTATTGTTTTGTGGCACCTCATCTACAGAGGTGCTATTTTTATTCCTGTTATTTCTTCTTATTGCTATCAATTCCATCTTCCCGCCACCCCATTTGTGAGGGAGATTTTTGTCTTTGCTAGGCATCAAGTGTCGGAAGTAAATTAAAAAGTGACTGCAAGATTATCGTGTCTCTATGATGACAAGTACTTCATGTGAGGAGGGAAAGGTATGAGCAAAATAAGCCTTCGGAGAAAGCCAGATACCATGAGCATAGTTTTTGTCGTGCTCGCTGCATTCATATTGCTCTTCATTTTCGTTCCCCCGATTAAGACGATAGCTTCTTCATCTCCCGGTACGCTGTGGGATACACTGCTTAGCAAGGATGTCTACTCCTCTATTTTGCTCACTATCTACGCTGCTTTAATAGCCACGCTGATAGGTTTTTTTCTCGGAGTCCCCTTAGCTTATATTCTGGCAAGGCATGAGTTTTGGGGGAAAAGATTTTTAGAAGGGCTTATCGATGTACCCATTGTAATGCCTCATTCTGCAGTCGGCATAGCCCTTCTTTTCGTCTTTGGGTCAAATTTCCTCATGGGTAGGTTCTTAAACGATATAGGAATTGGTTTTGTCGATAAGGTTGCTGCAATTGTCTTTGCTATGATGTTTGTCAGTGTCCCCTTCCTTATTGATTCAGCTAAGGAAGGTTTCAAAACTGTAGATGTGAGATTGGAGAAGGTAGCGAGAACCTTGGGTGCTTCACCCTGGAGATCGTTTTTTCGAATTTCTCTGCCTTTAGCATGGAGAAGCATCTTCTCTGGATCGGTGCTGATGTGGGCTCGAGGATTCAGCGAGTTTGGCGCGGTATATATCGTAGCTGGCCATGTACCTTTTTTTGGGTACCACCCTGTAGCGGCTCCCGTTTTAGTCACCGAGCTATTTGAATCACCTGGCGGGTTGAAAGCTGCCCAGCCATTGACAGTGCTCCTGATCCTGATCTGTCTCATTATTTTCATAGTGCTCAGGACTGCATCTTACAAGGGAAAGAAGGCATGATCACTATAAAGAATCTAAAGGTAGATTTAGGCAATTTCCTGCTCCGAGATATTAACCTTGATATTGAGGAAGGTGAGTATTTCATTATCCTTGGACCCACTGGAGCCGGGAAGACCATTCTTCTTGAGGCTATTGCCGGGCTTTACCCTGTTCTTAAGGGAGAAATCTGGATTGATAGCAGGGAAATCACCAGGCTCAATCCAGAGAAAAGGGGGATTGGAATTGTTTATCAAGACCAAGCTTTATTTCCACATCTTTCCGTGCAAGAGAACATTGCTTTCGGATTAAAGATGAGAAAGTATCCTAAACAAGAGCTAAGATCAAAGATAAACGCCATGGCTGAAATGGTGGGAATTTCACACCTGCTTGAGAGAGGCCCCGTTACTTTGAGCGGTGGGGAAAAACAAAAAGTAGCCCTGGCTCGAGCGCTGGCTACCGACCCTAAAGTGCTTCTACTTGATGAGCCATTAAGTGCTCTGGACCCTGAGACCAAGGAAAGAATGCAAGGAGAGTTAAGAGAAATGCATCGCCGGGTGAAGGTGATCACGATACATGTTACTCACGACTTTGAAGAAGCTATAGCTCTGGGGCAGCGGGTTGCTATTTTGAACAACGGCTCAATAGTCCAGGTGGGGACTCCTGAAGAGTTTCTGCGCCATCCAAGCTCAGAATTCGTGGCTCGATTTGCTCTTTCACGAAATATCTTCACCGGCAGAGTTGTAGATGCTGAGGCCAACTATGCGCTTATCGATATCGGTGGAGTAAAGCTTGCAGCATTAACAGGGTTGAGGGATGAGGTGCATCTTTCCCTTCGTCCTGAAGATATCCTCATTTCCAAAGAGCCGCTAGGGTCCTCAGCTAGAAATTCCTTCCAAGGAATGGTGAGTGATATCGCTGATAGGGGCTCAGTTATTTATGCCACGGTGAGCTTACCACCCGATTTTGTCTGCCTTATCACCAGGCAATCGTTCGAAGAGCTTGGATTGAAAAAGGGGGTGAAAGCATGGATCACATTTAAGACTTCAGCAATACATGTTTTTTAAAAAGGAGGTTGTTTAATGAAAAGCAAAATAACAAAAGTAGGCTCAACTGCATTAATTTTGATTTTAGCCTTAACTCTAATAGTTGGCTGCGCTAAAGAAGGGGAAGGAGTCCCTCGAACAGAAACATTAACAATCTATCATGCCGGAAGCTTATATGCGCCATTTAAGGACTTGGAGGCTGAATTTGAAAGTACTCACCCTGCTGTTGATGTCCTCTGTGAATCAGGGGGAAGCGCTAAGATGATAAATAAGGCGATAGCGAGGGAGCAAGCTGGTGAACTACCACCTGATGTAATTGCCTCTGCCGATTATAAACTCATTCCTGATAGGTTGTATGAGCCTGGTTATGCTGATTGGTATATTGCCTTTGCCAGAAATGTGATGGTGCTTTGTTACCGTGACGGTGCTCCAGGCTCTGAGGATATAGTAAGCGGCACCCGTACTTGGTATGATGTCCTAAGAAATGACCCTGTGAAATACGGGCACAGCAACCCTGACGATGATCCTTGTGGCTACAGGACACCAATGGTAATACAACTGGCTCAGAAATATTACTACGATGAAGCTGCCAAATTTGGTTTAAGTCCAGACACTAATGCTGATGGGCTATACGACGCCCTCATCCCTGGCAATGAGCATGAACGAGGCAGAGTTGGTGGCATTAGCGAAGCTAGGCCTGGCGGCAGTAACGAGAGCGTAAGATCAAAATCCGTTGAGCTTATCCACTTACTTGATTCTGGTGACCTGGATTATGCCTTTGAATATCGCTCTGTAGCTGTGCAGAATGGATTGGATTTTATTGAACTCGATGACCATATCAACTTTTCCAAGACCAGTGAAGAACTTCCAGGAGTGGAGGACTTTTATCAGGAAGCCTCTATAGAGATTGTTAAGGAGGCTGGCCCTCCTCCCACCTACAAGACTAACAAAGGCAAACCTATAGTATATGGCATAACTATCCCTTCGCATGCTCAAAATAAGGAGCTTGCTGCGGAGTTTATCAAAGTCCTTCTTTCTGATATAGGGAAAAATATAATGGAGGTAAAAAATGGTCAGCCATTTATTGTCCCTGCTTTAACTGATGACGTAAACAAGCTGCCAGATGAACTCAAATCATTTGTAAAGTGGAATTAGTGGAGCTTGCTTGGGGAGAAAGGTATTGTTTATAAGATATAATATACGATGGGGGTAAAGCTTATATTATGGCTAAAGAAACGAAGCTTTTTGATTCTTTTGGTCGTCACATAGATTATCTCAGGATTTCTGTTACTGACCGCTGCAATTTGCGCTGTGTCTATTGCATGCCACCCCAAGGTGTTCCGTGGATACCTCATAGCGAAATACTTTCCTACGAAGAAATTGCCAGCATCGTTAGTATAGCAACAGAACTCGGGTTCACCAAAATAAGGCTTACCGGAGGCGAGCCTTTAGTTAGAGAGGGTTTACCCAATTTTGTCAGAATGCTTTTGCAGATAAAGGGAATTGAGGAAATCTCTCTAACCACTAATGGGACTCTTCTTAAGAAATATGCTCTTGAGCTTAAGCAGTCGGGATTAAGGAGAGTAAACATCAGCTTGGATACACTCAAAGTCGAGAGATATCGTTATATAACTCGCCTGGGCAATTTGAAAGATGTCCTCGAAGGTATTGAGGCAGCCCAGGATGCCGGCCTTTATCCCAAGATAAATATAGTGGTGATGAGAGGGATAAATGAAGATGAGGTCCTAGATTTTGCCAGACAAACATATCGAGGGTGGAGTGTCCGCTTCATTGAACTCATGCCTTTCACCAAAGCAGCAGAATATATACCGGCTAGGGAATTACAACAACAGATTGGATATTTGGGTGCGCTGGAGCCATGTTTTGTTGGGGGTAATGGACCAGCAGAGTATTTCCGTTTGCCTGGTGCTCGAGGCACCATCGGTTTTATTGCCCCTATGAGCAAGCCAGTCTGCTTCTATTGTAATCGCATGCGTCTCACCTCAGATGGTCAGATTCGCTCCTGTCTCCTCTCCGATGAAGGAATTGACCTGAAGAACCCACTGCGGAATAATGCTTCCCCACAAGAGGTGAAGCAATTGATATTGCAAGCGGTGGCATCCAAACCAAAGTATCATCCCTTGCTTGAGAATATCTCCCTGAAATCAAATATGTCCCGAATAGGAGGTTAAAGATGTCCAGAAAACAAATTCGCATGATAGATGTCACCCAAAAGAAGGAGACAGAACGAATTGCTATAGCGACGGGCAAAATAAAGATGAGACATGAAACCATAGAAATTATCCGTCGTGGCGAGATCATAAAAGGAGATGTCTTAACCTTAGCGCAAGCTGCTGGGATTATGGCAGCTAAAGAAACGCCTCATCTCATACCATTATGCCATCCCCTGCTGCTTACCGATGTCACTGTGGATTTTGATATTGCCGAGGATAGCAATTGTATTGGAATTAGTGCCACCGCCAAAGGAATAGGAAAAACAGGGTTCGAGATGGAGGCATTAGTTGCTGTGGCTGTAAGTGCTTTAACCATTTACGATATGTGTAAAGCTGTAGATAAAAATATGATGATAGAGGGAATCCATCTGGCAAGAAAAAGTGGTGGCAAAAGTGGAGTTTACATTACCAGTGAATATGAGAAATATAATAAAGATGGCTAGGATAGTTGCAGTTTGCACAAATTCAGAGAGGGGAAGCCCCAAGAAGCCCATGAGGCAAGGACTCCTTAGGGAGAATTATGGTCTGGTTGGCGATGCCCATGCTGGTAGCACCCGCCAGGTGAGCTTGTTGGCAATAGAGAGTATCAACAAGATGCTCAGGGCACTGAAGAGTATTAATCCTGATAGAATGCACAGTCAGGGTGTAGTAGTTAACCCGGGTGATTCTGCTGAAAACCTAGTTACCGAGGGAGTGGACTTACTTTCTCTGAGCCCTGGTACAAGGATATATATGGGAGAAGAAGCTGTTCTGGAAATTACTGAAATCGGCAAGGAATTTCACCGTCCCGGATTTTACCTACTGCCGCTAGAGGGAGTGTTCGCTCGCGTGATTCATGGGGGGATAGTGAAACCAGGTGATAATTTGAATCTCCACTCAAGTAAATCCAGAGCATGATTTTGAGATTTTCCCTACAGTGTATAATTGGCCGAAGGTTCAAATCCAAAGTCATTATTAACTAGAACTTGGGGTAAAAATTGGCAGGTAGCTATTCACCCATAATCTGAAGTGCTATTTTCCGTGACCTGGGGCGATTATCGAAATCAACAAAAATTATCTGCTGCCAAGTACCCAAGGTTAGTCTTTTGCTTGTGAAGGGAATGGTTAATGAAGGCCCAAGCATAGAAGCGCGCACATGTGAGTGACCATTGCCATCTCCCCAAGTTCTGTTGTGCTCATAAGGAATATCTTGTGGTATCACTCTATCCCACATATCTTTAAAATCACCGAGGAGTCTTGGTTCATACTCAATAGTCGTTATTCCCGCAGTTGAGCCGCTTATGAACAGAGTTACTGTACCATCACTTATCCCTGATTTTTCCACACTTTCTGCCACCTGAGAAGTTATATCAATAAGATCACAATCCCCCTTTGTTTGAAATGTAAGCTCTTTGGTAAGTATTGTCATATTCTCACCTCCTGCCATAGAATATTTTCTAGCTGGAATACTGGCCCATCTCGACATACCTGCCTTAGCCCCTCTGTGGTATTGATGGTACAGCCATAACAGGCGCCAATGCCGCACCCCATCCTTACCTCCAGGGAAACTTGAGATTTCTCTATTTTGATTTTCCTTCTTTCCTCTTGCAATGGCATCTTCATCATTGCCTGGTACATTTCAACTGGTCCACAGGCGAATATTTGGTCAGCCCAATCGACAAAGCGAGGGATGATATTGGTTGCCATCCCTTTCTCACCCGCAGTTCCATCTTCGGTAACAGAAATGAATCTCATCCCTTCGAGTAAAGAGGTGGAAGGGTTACTTGGAGCTTCGGCTCGTAAAGATGAGAAGGGATAGAGCTCCACATCTGTGCTTGCCCCGTAAATCAAGGTTATTGAATGCTGAGATGAAGCACGTTGCATCAGAAAGACAAGTGGAGCGATACCAATCCCTCCAGCTACTAGCAGCAAATTCTTCGCAGAGGGCATGATGCCAAATCCTTTGCCTAGAGGTCCTAAAATGTCTATTTCATCGCCTCTTCGTCGCTGTGATAACCAGGAGGTACCTTTTCCTACCACCTTAAATAAAATGGCAACTTGGTTTGAACTGACTTGATGTATGCTGAAAGGACGACGCAATGGCAAATCTTCACAATATATCGTAATAAACTGACCAGGCTGTCCTGAAAAAGCTATTCCTGGAGCGTCAGCCCAGACAAGATGCATATTAGGTGCAATCTTTTCATTAGAAATTATAGAGGCAGGAATTTGTTTCAACTTGGATTCCGTTTTATTAGATATTCTTTAAGCGGTTGGACATTAAAAATCTGGCTACCAGTTGTTAATGCTTCTACAGCTACTCGAACTGTATCCAATGATGTGAAACACGGTATCCTTTTTTCTGCAGCGGCACGCCGAATGTCAAGCCCGTCTTTCAGAGAAATACGCCCTCCGGTAACAGTATTAACTACTCCATTAACAGAACCATCATGAATAACATCGGTAACGTTAGGATGTCCTTCACTCAGTTTCTTAGTTACCATTTTAACTGGAATTCCCACAGATTTGATCGTAGCTGCCGTCCCCTCTGTGGCATAGAGACTGTAGTTAAGTGAGTGCAAATTTTTAATGGTAGGCAGGGACTCACTTTTATCTCTATCAGAGATACTGAGCAGCAGGCCTCCCTTTGAAGGCAGCATCAGCCCTGCAGCTATGAGTGCCTTAATCAAGGCAGATTCAAAAGTATAATCAATTCCCAGGACCTCACCTGTAGATTTCATTTCAGGGCCGAGATAGTTATCAACTCCAGTCAACTTGGACATAGAGAAAACGGGGGCTTTTATGCCCACCAATTCCTGTCTCCTCTGTAATCCTCCCTCATAGCCTTGTTCCTTGAGATTAATACCAATCATTACTTTAGTGGCAATTCGTACCATGGGCACACCAGTTACTTTAGAAATAAAGGGTATGGTCCTACTGGCTCGAGGATTTACCTCGAAGACATACACCGATGAACATCCATTTTCTCTCATGATTACCATCTGGACATTAAATAGGCCTCTAATCTGTAGAGCCAATCCGATCCTGGTGGTGTAATCCACCATAGTATTTATCTCTTCTTCAGTTAAATTAATCCCGGGGTAAATAGATAATGCATCACCACTATGCACACCAGCCCTTTCTATATGTTCCATTATGCCAGGAATGAGCACTCTTTCTCCATCGCTGATAGCATCCACTTCCACTTCCTTCCCTTGCATATATTTATCTATAAGGACAGGATGCTGACGGTCTACCTCCAGAGCGAGTGTAAGATAATGGACTAACTCAGATTCGTTATATACGATTTCCATAGCTCTACCACCCAGTACATAACTAGGACGTACCAGCAAGGGGTAGTCTAGAGAGTTAGCTACATTTACTGCCTCGTCAACCGAAAATATGCTAGCCCCTGGCGGCTGAGGAATACCCTGTCTATCAAGGAAATCTTCAAAGCGGTGGCGGTCTTCAGCTATATCTATAGCCTCGGCAGCTGAGCCGAGTATAGGTAAATTATTATGAGCTAAAGGACCTGCTAAATTAATAGGTGTTTGCCCACCAAGTTGGACGATGGATGCTGGAACGAAGCCGTCTTTAGCTTCATTCTCAAGTATGTCTCTAATGCTTTCCTCATCTAGAGCTTCAAAATAGAGACGATTGCTGGTATCAAAATCAGTAGAAACTGTCTCGGGATTGGAATTAACCATAACGCTTTGTACTCCCATTTCTTGAAGTGCCCAGGCGGAATGGACACAGCAATAATCAAATTCGATTCCCTGTCCAATACGTATAGGGCCACTGCTAATAACCACAGCCTTTTTGCCTTTCAATGGCTCAGCTTCATTCTCCTTTTCATAAGTGCCGTAAAAATAAGGGGTTTCAGCATCAAACTCGCCAGCACAAGTATCTACCATCCTATAGACTGGTAAGATATGCCACTGACGGCGAATTTGCCTTACCTGTTCAGGTAACCTATCAGCCAAAGTACCAATTTGTTCATCGCTGAAACCCAACCGTTTTGCTTGCCATAAAAGCTCTGGCTTGAGAGGCTCGGAGAGGAGTTGCTTTTCCATAGTAAAGATACTTTGCAATTTAGAAATGAACCAGGGGTCTATACCAGTGTATTGGGAAAGACACTTCACAGTAGCCCCTCTCCTCAGTGCCGCCATGATGGCCCATAGCCTCAGGTCATTAGGATAAAGTGGGTAAGAATCAACCTTCTTGTTCTTCCAGCTAGGATCTTCCCAGAGGAGACTGCGCTTACCAAACTCTAATGAACGGACTGCTTTTTGCAAAGCGGCTTCAAAACATCTATCAATAGCCATCACTTCACCAGTGGCTTTCATTTGAGTGCCGATGGTGCGGTCACCCGAAGAAAATTTATCGAAGGGCCATCTGGGAATCTTAACTACACAGTAATCTAGCGCCGGCTCAAAACATGCCGAGGTCTTGCCAGTAACTTGATTGGGTATCTCATCAAGTCTCTTACCAATAGCTATCTTGGCAGCCACTCGAGCGATAGGATATCCTGTGGCTTTGCTAGCCAGGGCTGAACTGCGGCTGACGCGTGGATTAACCTCAATTACATAGTACTGACTCTTGGTCACTTCTTTTTGGTCTGGAGCCCATTTTTCAGCAACTATGGGATGTGGAGTAAGAGCAAACTGTATATTGCAACCACCTTTAATATCTAGCGCCCTTATAATTTTGAGACTGGCTGACCTGAGCATCTGGTATTCTTTATCGGTAAGCGTCTGGCTAGGGGCTACCACAATACTGTCGCCAGTATGCACACCCATAGGGTCAATGTTCTCCATATTGCAGATGGTAATACAGTTATCAGCAGCATCCCGCATGACCTCATACTCAATTTCTTTCCAGCCCGTAACACATTGCTCCACCAAGACCTCATGACTCATGCTGCAATCCAAGCCATTTGTAACCAGGTTTTCCAGCTCTTCCATAGTGTAGACAATGCCACCACCCGTCCCCCCCAACGTATATGAAGGACGGATAACGACAGGCAAACCAATAGACCTCGCTACTTTTTTAGCTTCCTCCACCGATTTTACTGTGGCGCTCTGTGGTACAGGCTCACCAATGTTAATAAGAAGTTTCTTAAATAAAGACCTTTCTTCCGCATCTTTTATTGTTTGCACCGATGTGCCCAGCATTTTCACATCATACTTCTCCAATATCCCGGCATCGGCTAACTCCACTGCCAGGTTAAGTCCTGTTTGTCCTCCCATGGTAGGCAACAACCCATCAGGGCGTTCTCTCTCAATTATCCTGGCTAGTACATCTACAGTGAGTGGCTCGATATAGACAGTATCAGCGATGCCCTCATCGGTCATGATAGTAGCTGGGTTAGAGTTTACCAATATTGTAGTCACGCCTTCTTCCCGTAATGCTCGGCATGCCTGAGTCCCAGAATAATCGAACTCTGCTGCCTGCCCGATGATTATGGGACCTGAGCCAATGACTAAGACTTTAGATATTTTAGACATACTCTCTAACTTTCTCCTTCTCTACCTTCCAATCCTCTTCCTAACGAAGTTAAATATATTCTCCATAAGTTCGTAGTAGTTGCTTATCTTTCTATATATCTGCTCAGCTACTTCCTGTATATAAGTGTGCGAGGTTAGATTTCTGTCATCAGTCATCCCAAGGCAAGCCATAGCTTGTTCCTCGCTCATAAGTCCAGAACTTAAGGCCTCTCTAAAGCAAGCCTTGGGTGAATTACATGCAATACCCTCGATCTCCCTTAAGTAATCTCTTAGGAATTTCCAGAATGCTTCAAAGGTATATTCAAACCTTTGAATAGTAGCATCCCTGACTACCACCGAATAAGGCTCCTGAGATATTTCCTTTAATGTTCTCAAAGCTTTCTCTGCTTCCTTTATCCTTCTTTCTAGCTTTTCCATATGGGCACTCCTTCCTTAAGCACCTTATTAGTAAACTGCTTAGATGCCCGGGAGAGATCAACTACATCCACCTTATAGGGTATGTTTGAATTCTCTATCCTCTCACGGAACAAAGCGATTTTGATTTTATTCATTTCGCTCCTTGGAAGTATGGCTATATCCATATCGGAAGTTTCAAAATAATCTCCTCTCGCTCTTGAACCAAACAAAATGACTGTAACATCATCATCCTTGAAGACATCCCTTATTATGCCTTTGAGCAACTCTAAAGAACTTTTATATATAGTGCTTTCTGATGTCATAGCCTTATGTCCTTCTCTCAATTGGCCTTAAGCCAATGACTAAGACCTTGCTCACCTTTTTTGATGCCGTGTTATCTCTCCTTTTTCAATTTTCCTCATTAAGAGACTAGCAAAGCTTAAATATTCAAGTGTTCTATATGGATCTATCTGAACAACATTGTCGTGAGCTTTAGGGTTTCTTATTCCTACCATAGCCCCCATAAACAAGAACTTGAAACCTTCTTGTTCATCTTTGTCGGACTGCGTTACGCCTTTATTTACCATATTAATAGCGCCATCCACTGCTGTGACAGTGTGTTGGGTAACATTCGGATAGCCAATCGCCAAACTAAATGCCCCATATTCTCTATTTGAGATAGGCAAAACAGCACGACCACCATATTCTTCAATTACTGTCTCTAGGCTTCCATATGCTCGTTGCAGATCTAAGCGAAGAAGTTGAAATTTCTCTTCCTGTTTTTTCGTCAGTTCTGCGTTAGCTTTTGCCACAGCAAGACCCCGATATCTAAGGAGTTCATTATAAAAATGCTCCAATTCTTCAAGCCGTTCATTGAGCGACATTTCTTACCTCCTCACCATCTCCAAAAAACGCTTGAATAGATATATATTATCTTTAGGACCTAGAGAAGCTTCAGAATGATACTGGATAGACAGAATGGGCAAATCTCTATGTCGCAAACCTTCTATTGTGCCGTCATTTAGATTTATATGGCTTATCTCAAGTCCCCCTTTCACAGTGTCAGCATCCACAGCATATCCATGATTTTGAGCTGTGATATGCACTCTGCCAGTCTCCAGTTCACGAACGGGATGGTTACCACCACGATGCCCGAATTTCAATTTGAATGTTTTCGCCCCCATGGCTCTTCCTATGAGTTGATGCCCCAGACAAATACCCATTATTGGTTTTTTGCCTATGAGCTTCTGCACCACTTCGACTATATTATCGAGGAGAGCCGGGTCACCAGGACCAGGGGAGAGAACAATGCCATCAGGGTTTAGAGCTAAGACATCCTCTCCTGAAGTGGTACAAGGAAGAACAGTTACTCGGCAGCCAAGTTGACTTAAGATGCGTAGGATGTTGTATTTCAAGCCATAATCAATAACTACGATATGAGGTTGCTTTGCTGCTCTTTCGATATGCTCAGGACTGCGACTAGCGATGGCAGGTGTGTCGCATTGCCATTCATAAGGTTCTTTAGTGGAAACTTGATGAACAAAATCAACAGAGTCGTATCTAGGCAGGTCTTTTATCTCCTTCACCGCTTCTTCAGCAGTCATTTTTGAACTGATGATGCCCATCATCACCCCAATCGAGCGTATGTGACGTGTCAAAGCACGTGTATCTATGCCACTGATGCCAGGAATACCACTGGCCACAAGAAATTCGTGCAGGGTAGTGGCACTGCGCCAATGGCTTGGTTCCGTGCAATACTCCCGAACAGCAAAACCTCTTACCTGAATTTGCTTTGATTCGAAAGCAGTTTCATTTATGCCATAATTTCCAATAAGAGGGTAAGTAAGTGCTAGAATCTGGCCAGCGTAGGAAGGGTCTGTAAGCATTTCTTGATAGCCAGTCATACTGGTGTTGAAAACTACTTCACCATAAGTAGTAGTCTGCGCACCGAAGGACTCGCCTTCATAAACTGAGCCATCCTCAAGGACTAAAATTGCTTTATCAGCCATGAACTACTTTTCTCCAGGTAGATTTCTTGTCTTGCCTGAGGAAGCAAGAGAATCATCCAGATAGACTGGCTTGCCATTTACTATAGTCGCTATCACTTTTCCATTGAATTTGTAGCCATCGAAGGGAGTATTTTTCCCTTTGGAAACAAATTGCTGGCTATCTACTATCCATTGTCGGTTGGGGTCAAATATGGTAATATCGGCTCGAACTCCCGGTTTCAAAGTCCCCAATTCACCATTCTTGCCAATTACCCTTGCTGGTCCCCATGTCAGCTTAGATATCAAAGTAATCAAGTCGATTTTATTCTCATGTACCAGACTCATGAGACAGCCAAAGGCTGTCTCGAAACCGCTGATTCCAAAAGCAGCCAAACTCAACTCACATTCTTTGTCGGCTAGAGTATGTGGAGCATGATCAGTAGCAATGGCATCAATAAACCCATTTTTAAGCCCTTCAATCAAGCATTCTATATCCTTTTCTGTTCGTAAGGGTGGATTCACTTTAGCATTAGCGCTGGTTTTACTCATAAGCTTTTGCTCAGTCAACGTTAAATGATGGGGAGTAACTTCAGCAGTAACCAAAACTCCTTTTTCTTTGGCATGGCGTATAAGTTCTACCGACTCACATGTACTAACATGGGCAATATGAACTTTGGCACCAGTTAGTTTTGCCAAAGCGATATCACGAGCCACCATGATTTCTTCAACAGCTGCTGGTACTCCCTTCAATCCCAGCCTTTTGGCTACCTGACCTTCACTGATGATTCCGCCAGCAGCCAATGTTTTATCTTCACAATGATCAATAATTGGTAAGCCAAGCTTGCGGCCATAATCCAAAGCACAACGCATCACTGCGGAATTGGATACAGGGTCGCCGTCATCGCTGAAGGCAATCACACCAGCACCAGCTAGCGCCGCCATATCACAAATTGCTTTACCTGCTCTTCCTTTAGTAATGCAACCTATAGGAAGAATGTTAACAAAGCCCTCCTTATCGGCTTTGTGTTTTACATAATTTACAGTATCACAGTTATCCAGAGGAGGATTAGTATTAGCCATGCAGCAAACAGTGGTGAAGCCACCTATGGCTGCTGCCTTTGTTCCTGTAGCGATAGTCTCTTTCTCCTCGAAACCTGGTTCGCGGAGGTGACAATGAAGGTCTATAAAGCCAGGACATACAATTAGCCCGGTGGCATCAATTAGCAAATATTGAGGCTGAACTGGTATCCCTTTCTCTTCTATCCGCATAATCTTGCCTCCAAGAACAAGTAAGTCACCAACCTGATCCACACTCTGGCTGGGGTCAACTATACGGCCACCATAGATAAGCAAAGGGATAGATTCGCTATTTACTTCTTTCATTACTTCGTACTACATACTTACTGGGCTTAAACCCCCGAGCTTGAGCTTCATTTTCCGAATCAAAAATAATCAGATTCTCCGGTTTGATCTCTCGAATCCAACGGCTGTCAGAGTCATGATATTTTTTATTCTCCAACCTCCCCTCATGCCAATCTGAACTGGCGATATAGCGAGGATAAAGTTCGTGTTCACAATAGACACACCTCAATATTAAAGGCGCAAGGTTTATTATTTCGAACTCGGGCTTGATATATCTTGTTTCCGTTTCCTGGTTCGACACACAAATTGGATTAGCACACTTGATTCCTGAATCTCGCTTATAGATAGTATAGTTTATTTTTGGGGTGAAAGACTTGTCTTCTTCAGAGATTGTAATCTCTTTAGCTCCTAACAATAGAGCTATAAGTGCCATTCTCACAGGTACCCCACGAGCAGCCTGTTTGAAGTACATACTCCTGGGGTCAGCATCTATCTCATAAGCTAGTTCATCAATGCGAGGCAATGGGTGCATAACCAGCGCTTTACGAAGCTCCTTCTTTCTGAGAAAAGTTTTATCTACCATAAGGTAGCTTTCCCCCATGTCCAGTTCTCTCTTTGAGGGAGCAAGTCGCTCTTTTTGAAGCCTAGTGATATAAAGAGCATCAATTCCTGCCTTTAACTCAACTTGAGCACTGATGTCAGGCATCATTGCAAGTTGGTGAGGACGACTAGGCGTCATGTAGATAGCATCCACAGGGAAAAACCTTCCCTTAGAGGCATATTCCAGAGCTGCAACATTCCTTTCTAGTGTACCTCCACACTCTGTAGTTAGTTTCCTTAATATATATTCTGGCATTTCCAATCCCGGGCTGGGATGGAAAAGGAGCGTAGCGCCGAACCGAGCCAGTGCACAGGTTAAAGAGTGTATTGTTCGCCCGTGTTTCAAGTCACCCCACAAGGCAATCTTTAGCCCTTTAATAGTTTGTTTTTCTTTCTTGATGGTGTAAAGGTCACATAAAGTCTGGGTAGGATGTTCATGACTTCCATCACCAGCATTTATCACCGGGATGCCAGCATATTCAGCAACTACCTTAGCAGCTCCTTCCCACGGATGCCTGATGACAATTATATCGGCATAACTGCCGATCACTCTGGCCATGTCAGCGATACTTTCGCCCTTGGCTAGCGAACTTGCGCCTATATCAACTGCACTTATGACACGGCCTCCGAGTCTCAACATCGCCGTCTCAAAAGACAATCGTGTTCTGGTACTGGGCTCAAAAAATAAACTCGCCATGATTTTCCCCCGACACATCTCAGATTGACTATTTATGGAATTGAACATTTCATCCGCCAGGGAGAATATTGACTCAATTTCCTGGTTGGATAAATCATCCATGGTAACCAGATTTCTATTCAATAAACTAGCGGTAGTCACTTCTTCATTTCTCCTGTAGATGGCAAGTCTTTGATTAGACTCACAATCACTACTTCATCGACGTCATCAGTTTCCTTTAATTGGACTCGCACGTCTTCATCCCGGGAACTCGGTATATTTTTACCCACATAATCAGCTCGGATAGGGAGTTCTCGATGGCCGCGGTCAATAAGAACAGCCAACTGTATGGACCTGGGGCGGCCTAAATCTATAAGGGCATCCATAGCGGCACGAATACTCCGCCCAGTATAAAGGACATCATCAACCAAGATCACGTGCCTGTCAGTGATATCAGTGGGAATATCAGTACTTTGGAGAATTGGTTCTAACCTCAGAGAAGAAGCATCATCGCGATAAGGATGAATATCTAAAGTACCAACGGGGATCCTGATTCCCTCAAGCTCATCGATTATACGAGCGATACGTCTGGCTAAAGGTACCCCTCGAGTCCACATACCCACAAGTACGATATCTTCGGCACCTTTGTTTCTTTCTACAATTTCATGTGTGATACGAGATAGAGCCCGTCTGATATCATCAGAAACTAGAAGGATTTTCCCAGATATCAAAAAACCTCCTGCCAAAAAACTGACAAGAGGTAGGCACCTGACTTCCCTGCCTCGAAAGGAATTTCTGGTTTACTTTGCTTTAACATGCTTTCCCCTTATCAGCCTCACTGGACTGATTTAAAGGCTTTTTAATACTAGCATAATTGTTTCGATAATACAAATGCTCCAGGTAAATTGACGCTAGTCGAGCAGTATGCTATGTTAGACAACACGTTTTTTTATTTTGGAGAATCATGTGGTGCATCCCTGATGGGAAGAGAAAATGAGAAGTGATGCCATCAAGAAAGGTGTTGAGCGAGCACCTCAAAGGTCATTGCTATACGCTGTAGGTTGTTCACCAAGTGATTGGAATAAGCCTTTTATTGGAGTGGCGAGTAGCTTTACTGAAATTGTGCCAGGACACATCCATTTGCAGTCCATTGCCCAAACAGTAAAAGAGGGAATCCGTGATAGGGGAGGAGTACCATTTGAATTTAATGCTATAGCTGTCTGTGATGGCATTGCCATGAATCACCTAGGGATGAAATATAGTTTACCCAGTCGAGAGATCATAGCTGATTCAATGGAAATCATGGCTCGGGCACATGCTTTTGATGCTCTGGTGTTTATTCCTAACTGTGATAAGGTTGTGCCTGGGATGTTGATGGCAGCAGTAAGGCTTAACTTGCCCTGTATCTTTGTCAGCGGTGGGCCTATGATGGCAGGGAAACTTACCAGAGGAGATGAGACCAAAATAGTTGACCTTAACTCAGTATTTATGGCAGTGGGGCAACTCGCCAAAGGTGATATTTCTGAAGATGAACTTACAGAGCTAGAAAAAGTTGCTTGCCCTGGTTGTGGCAGTTGCTCTGGTATGTTCACTGCCAATACCATGAACTGTCTTACCGAGGCTATGGGCATGGCACTACCTGGCAATGGAACTATACCAGCGGTACAAGCTAGGCGAACTCAGTTAGCATATCAAGCAGGCCAGCAAATTATGGATGTACTGACTAAGAATATTCTCCCCAGAGATATCATCACCAAAAACTCTATTTATAATACCTTTGCTGTTGATATGGCCCTGGGTGGCAGTACCAACTCTGTTTTGCATCTTACTGCGATAGCCCATGAGGCAGGAATAGATTTTCCTCTCTCATGGCTCAACGAAATCAGCCAAAATATTCCCCATATTTGTAAGTTGAGTCCGGCAGGTGAATACCACATCGAGGACTTAGACCTCGCTGGTGGTATTATGGCAGTAATGCGAGAAATATCAGATTTGCTGAAACTTGAAACGAAAACTGTGTTGGGAAAATCAATAGGTGAAGTGATAAAGGAACATGATGTCAAAGATAGAAATGTAATTCATCCATTATCCAATCCTTATTCTACTACTGGTGGCATTAGTATGTTGTTTGGTAACCTAGCACCGGATGGTAGCGTGGTGAAAAGGGCTGCTGTAGCTCCAGAAATGCTAGTTCATCGAGGTCCAGCAAGGGTCTTCGATAGTGAAGAAGAGGCAACATCAGCTATAATGGCTGAAAGAATAAAGCCGGGCGATGTGGTTGTTATACGATACGAAGGGCCAAAAGGAGGCCCCGGAATGCGTGAAATGTTAATGCCAACTTCTCTTCTCAGTGGCATGGGCATGGATAAAGAAGTGGCTTTGATCACCGATGGGCGCTTTTCAGGAGCGACGAAGGGTGCATCTATTGGCCATGTCTCTCCTGAAGCAGCAGAGCGAGGGCCAATAGCAGCTCTGAGCAATGGTGATATCATCAAGATAGATATACCTAACCATAAGTTAGAAGTAGAATTAAACCAAAGGGAAATAGAGCAACGGCTAAGTTCATTACCAGCCTTTGAGCCTAAGATAGAGACCGGCTATCTCAAGCATTATGCCGATAAAGTGACTTCGGCCAGCAAAGGGGCAGTATTTACGGATTGAGGTAAATTTCACATGAAGAAGACAGGTGCCCAGATTCTATGTGAAGGCCTAACGAGAGAAGGCGTCGAAGTTATTTTCGGCATCCTTGGGGGTGCTGTCTTATCTATATATGATACCTTACCTCAATACCCCCAACTTCGGCATATATTAGTCCGCCATGAGCAAGGAGCAGCTCATGCTGCTGAGGGTTATGCTCGGGTTACTAATAAAGCGGGGGTATGTATTGCCACGTCAGGACCAGGAGCTACTAACCTTGTTACCGGCATTGCTGATGCTTACATGGACTCTGTTCCTATGGTGGCTATAACTGGTCAGGTAGCCAGACCTTTTATTGGCAAGGATGCCTTCCAAGAAGCAGATATCACCGGTATTACATTACCTATCACCAAATATAATTATCTTGTTACTGATGTGGCAGATTTGGCTAAAACGGTCAAAGAGGCTTTCTATATCGCTCAAACAGGCAGACCTGGGCCTGTACTTATTGATATACCCAAGGATGTCCAGCAAGAGATAACGGAGTTCGCTTATCCCGAGAAAGTTGATTTACCCAGCTACAAGATTATCTCTCAGGGACATACAGCACAAATTAGAAGAGCTGTAAAGTTCATTAACAAAGCCGACCGACCTCTCATCATCGCTGGTAGGGGAATAACTATTTCTCAAGCCTATGACGAACTCAAGGAGTTAGCAGAGAAAGCACAAATCCCGGTGGTTAGCACTTTGCTTGGCCTTAGTTCCTTCCCAGGAAGGCACATACTTAACTTCGGTATGTTAGGAATGCATGGCATGGCTTATGCCAATCTGGCAGTGCAAACTGCCGATCTTATCATTGCCATCGGCATGAGATTTGATGACCGGGCTACTGCAAACGCAGGTGGTTTTGCTCCCGAAGCTCGCATTATTCACATTGATATTGATCCTGCTGAGATAAGCAAGAACGTGCCAGCGGATGTTCCAATAGTTGGGGATGTTAAGGCTGTACTCAAGGTTCTCAATAAAGAAATTGAGAAAGCAGATCATCTGGAGTGGGTATCACAGCTAGAACAGTGGAAATATGAACATCCTCTGGTGGAAACCGGGCAAGGTGACAAACTTTTACCAGAATACGTTATCCGCCAAATCTATGAAGCTACACAAGGTAACGCCATAGTGGTCACGGGAGTAGGACAGAATCAGATGTGGGCAGCACAATACTTCACTTATACCAAGCCCAATAGTTTTATTTCCGCTGGAGGCTTAGGCCCTATGGGATTTGAACTTCCCGCAGCTATAGGTGCTCAAATTGGCCATCCCGAAGAAACAGTATGGTGCATTGCTGGTGACGGCGGCTTTCAAATGACTATCCAGGAATTAGGTACTATAGCGCAAGAGAACACGGCTGTAAAAATAGCCATCATTAACAATGGATATCTAGGGATGGTAAGGCAGTGGCAAGAATTATTTTACCAGCGTCGCTATGTTGATACTAAACTACGGAATCCCGACTTTGTCAAGATCGCCGAGGCATACGATATTTCCGCTATCAGGGTGAAACACAGAGATGAAGTAGTTTCAGCTATAAATAAGGCAATGGATCACTCTGGGCCATTTCTCATTGATTTCTCTGTTGAGCCAGAGGAAAATGTTTACCCTATAGTGCCACCGGGAGAAAGTTTAGCTAGATTCCTGGAGATACCAAAACCTGAGGTATTAAGCAAATGATAATTCCTTCTCTCTGACAAGATAGAGTCAGAACGAAAAGAAGCTTTGAAGGAGCAAAATGTTTGATACGAAGCATACCCTGATAGCCTTAGTAGATGATAAGCCTGGTGTGCTCAACAGGATAGTTAGTTTGCTCCGCCGAAGAAGCTTTAATATACAAAGCCTTACGGTAGGTGGTAGCGAGCATCCTGGTTTATCCCGTATGACTGTTGTCGTTGCTGGTGATTCCGCTGTGGTAGAACAAGTTAGAAAACAACTGGATAAGTTAATTAGCGTAGTCAAAGTATCTGATATAACCAATGAGGACATGGTAGCCAGGGAATTGGCTTTAATCAAGGTTAAAGCCACTGCTTCAACAAGGAGTGAAATTATGCAAATTGTTGATATTTTCCGGGCCAATATAGTTGATGTTGCCCTAGATTCATTAACAGTAGAAGTCACCGGAGACGAGAGCAAAATGGAATCCTTAATTGATCTTCTTCGCCGTTTTGGAATCAAGCAAATTAACCGAACTGGCAGAATCGCCTTGACTCGTGGTATTACCAGAGATTGATTTTATGAGGAGGTTAATATGGCTAAAATTTACTATGAGAAAGATGCTAATCTAAACCTGATTAAAGAAAAGGCAATTGCTATTATTGGCTATGGTAGTCAGGGACATGCTCATGCCCAAAATCTCAGGGACAGCGGATGCCAGGTTATTGTCGCTGAAATGCCCGGTAGCCAAGCCTGGAAAACAGCACAAAATGCAGGCTTCCATGTAACGAGTGCCAGTGAGGCAGTCCATGATACTGATATCATCGTCATGCTAGCTCCTGATAATCTACATCCTCAAATCTATCACGAGTGTGAGAGGCAATTTTCTAAAGGCAAAACCTTAATGTTCGCTCATGGCTTTAATATTCATTATTCCCAAATTGTGCCATCAGCTGAAATCGATGTTAGCATGATCGCTCCCAAATGTCCGGGGCATATGCTGCGCCAACTTTATATCGAAGGTTCGGGAGCTCCTGCTTTGATTGCCATCCATCAAGATGCCTCAGGTAAAGCCAAAGACATTGCCTTAGCCTATGCCAAAGGTATTGGATGTGCCAGAGCCGGAGTTCTGGAAACAACCTTTGCTGAAGAGACTGAAACTGACCTCTTTGGTGAACAGGCAGTGCTCTGTGGTGGAGTCTCTTCCTTAGTTAAAGCTGGTTTTGAAACATTAATGGAGGCTGGCTACCAGCCAGAAATTGCTTACTTTGAATGTTTCCATGAATTGAAACTCATTGTTGACCTGATGTATCAAGGCGGTTTGAATTATATGAGATATTCAGTGAGTGATACAGCAGAATATGGCGATTATACCCGAGGGCCTCGAGTTATCGATGAATCGGTTAAGGATGAAATGAGACAAATCCTGGATGAAATTCAAGATGGCACTTTCGCTAAGGAGTGGATTTTAGAGAATCAGGCTGGGCGTCCTAGCTTCAACGCTATGAAGCAGAAGGACTCTCAACACCCAGTTGAAGTCGTGGGCAAAAAGCTCAGGGAGATGATGCCCTGGCTGAAAAAGTAGCTTTTAGAAAGAAAACTTATGGGTAGAGTTATCATCTTCGATACCACCTTAAGGGATGGAGAACAAGCAGCCGGAGCAAGCCTAAATGCTCAGGAAAAGCTGGAAATAGCCCTGCAATTAGATAAGCTTGGTGTTGATGTTATTGAAGCTGGCTTTCCTGCTAGTTCGCCCGGCGATTTTGAATCTGTTCATCTTATTGCAAACGAGGTTAAACGCCCTGTGATTTGCGCCTTATCCTATTGCAATCCTGATGCTATAGACAAAGCTTGGCAGGCAGTTAAAAAGACAGCCCACCCTCGAATTCATATTTTTCTTTCAGCTTCAGATATCCATCTTTCTTATCAGCTTAACAAAAGTAGAGAGGAAGTTCTCAAGAGTTCCTGCGATATGGTAGCTCGAGCTAAGACTTATCTGGATGATATTGAATTCTCTCCCATGGATGCCAGCCGCACCGATCCTGCTTATCTTTATCGTATTTTAGAAGCGGTGATTGACGCTGGGGCAACAACAGTCAACATACCCGACACTGTAGGCTATGCTGCTCCTCAGGAATTTGGTGGCTTAATTCGGGGAATTCTGGAAAATGTGCCCAATATCCAGAGGGCTGTGCTTAGTGTGCACTGCCACAATGACTTAGGGTTGGCTGTAGCTAACAGCCTTGAAGCAGTAAGAGAAGGAGCACGTCAAGTAGAGTGCACCATCAATGGTATTGGAGAGCGAGCTGGCAATGCCTCTTTAGAAGAAATTGTTATGGCCTTAAAAACCCGCCATGATTTCTTTGGGCTGGTTACTAATATCGATACTACCCGAATCTACAGGACAAGTCGGCTGGTAAGCGAGCTCACTGGTTTTTCCGTTCAACCCAATAAAGCTATTGTTGGAGCAAATGCTTTCCGTCACCAATCAGGAATCCATCAAGATGGTATACTCAAGAAAGCTATCACCTATGAAATTATGGACCCCAGGTCAGTTGGCATTCCAGCAAGCAACTTGGTATTAAGTAAGTTAAGCGGCAAGCATGCCTTTAGGGAACGACTTGCTGAGCTTGGCTATACTTTGAATGATGAAGCGCTGAATCACGCTTTTCAGAAATTCAAAGAGTTAGCCGGCAAGAAAAAAGAGATTACAGACCGGGATATCGAATCTTTAATAGCTGAAGAGTTACGCACCACTAGCGAGGCATACCACCTTGACCATGTTGAAGTTTCTTGCGGTGATCATAGCCTCCCTACAGCCACAGTCAGGCTCATTGATCCTGAGGGGCGAAGCCTAGCTGATGCCGCACTGGGTGCAGGTCCTGTAGATGCCATCTATAAAGCCATCAACCGCATAGTTGGAGTACCCAATAAGCTCACAGAGTTCACCATTAAATCAGTTACCGAAGGAATTGATGCTATCGGTGAGGTGTTGATAAGAATTGAGAGCGGCGGCGTAACTTATACTGGTCGTGGCGCCGCTACTGATATTATTGTGTCCAGTGCCAAAGCATATATGAATGCCTTAAATCGCTTACTGGCTAGTAAAACAACTGAAAAAGGAAATTCTAAATGAGTCCCTGGCTAGATATGGTTTTGAGATTGCTGCTGGCCGCCGTTCTGGGCGCAGGCATTGGCTATCACCGAGAAAGAGCCGGCAAAGCGGCGGGGTTACGCACCCACATCTGTATCGCTTTGGGTGCAGCTTTATTCACTGTAGCCTCTATTTTTGGCTTCAGTGGCGCGGCTGACCCCTCGCGTGTTGCTGCTGGAGTTGTAGCTGGAATTGGTTTTATTGGTGCTGGAGTTATCTTTCGTGGTGTGCATGGATCTGGAGATGGAATAGCCGGAATAACCAGTGCAGCAGTGATTTGGGTAACTGCTGCCATAGGTTTAGCTGCTGGAGCTGGACTTTATTCCATTGCTGCTATTGTAACTCTGATAACAGTGATTGTGCTGATGCTCCCTAAAATCCGTGGATAAAAATGTCACCACTCCAATCTTTTCTCCTTCGCTAAGGGAAGATTGCAATACGGGGAAGAACGAAGTAACTAATGGCAACGCTAGCGGAAAGGATTTTAGCTGCCCATTGCGGCAAAGAAAAAGTCGAACCTGGCGAGTTTATAAATGCTAGAGTTGACTTAATCTTAGCTAATGATATCACGGCCCCCTTGGCTATAAAGGAATTTCAGCGATTCGGAGTACCCGAAGTCTTCGACTCAGCAAAAGTGGTAATGGTGCCCGACCACTTTTGTCCCAATAAAGACATCCCATCCGCAGAGCAAGCAAAGTTGATGCGAGAGTTTGCCAAAGAGCAGGGATTAATTTATTTTGAAGTAGGGCGGATGGGAATTGAGCATGTCCTCTTACCAGAGCAAGGTCTTGTCCTGCCCGGTCAAGTCATTGTTGGTGCCGATTCCCATACTTGCACTTATGGCGCCTTGAATGCTTTTGCGACAGGCACGGGCTCGACTGATATTGCTGTGGCTATGGCAACAGGCGAAATATGGATGAAAGTACCGCCGACGATCAAGTTTATTTACCGTGGCAAATTAGGAGAATGGGTTGGTGGTAAAGACCTTATCCTTTACACTATTGGTGATGTCGGCGTTGATGGAGCACTTTATTCAGTCATGGAATTTAGTGGTGAGGCGATTGATGCTCTACCAATGGATGGACGCTTCACTATGGCAAACATGGCTATCGAGGCTGGTGCTAAAGCCGGGATTTTTAACGTAGATGGCAAGACTGAAGAATACCTTCGCCAAGCTGGCGTAAGGAGCGAAGTGAGGAAGCAATCTCAGCCCTATTCAATATACCAATCAGACGAAGCTACCCAATATGCAAATATCATTGAATACGATGTTGCAAGAATTGAACCTCAGGTAGCCTTTCCTCATCTTCCTTCCAATGTTAAACCTGTAAGCCAGGTTGGTGATATAGAATTGGACCAAGTAATAATTGGCGGATGTACTAATGGTCGCCTTGAGGATTTAAGACTGGCAGCTAAGATACTCAAGAGAAGGCAAGTACATCCTGACTTGAGATGCATCATTATCCCTGGCTCACAAAAAGTTTACCTTGATGCATTGAGAGAGGGACTGATAGAAACCTTTATAGAAGCTGGAGCTGCAGTGAGTACTCCTACTTGCGGTCCCTGCCTTGGTGGACATATGGGAGTTTTAGCTGCTGGTGAGCGTTGCTTATCTACCACCAACAGAAATTTTGTTGGTAGAATGGGAAGCCCCGAGTCTGAGGTTTATCTGGCTAACCCTGCGGTGGCCGCTGCCAGTGCTATTTTGGGAAGGATTGGAAGCCCCAAAGAGGTTACTTCTCAATAAGTTGTGAGGATGAAGATAGTATGCCTATAGATTATGAGTATGAACTTGCTTCTGATGAGTGTGCATATTGTGGTGGGCTGATTGAGAAAATTTCTTGGAAATAGATTATCAAATTCCACCTACTTAAAAAACTGAAAGGGGTCAGATTAAAAGAGATTGAATGAAACTAAAAGGTAAAGTTCGTAAATTCGGCGCTGACGTCAACACGGATGTTATTATTCCAGCACGCTATCTTAATGTTTCTGAGCCCAGTGAGCTGGCAAAGCATTGTATGGAGGATATCGACCCTGAATTTACTACTAAAATCGAGCTGGGAGATATTATAATCGCCACTACGAATTTTGGCTGTGGCTCATCTCGTGAGCACGCTCCTTTAGCTATTAAGGCCTGTGGCATATCCTGTGTTATTGCTCAAAGCTTCGCTCGAATCTTCTTTCGCAATGCTATTAACATTGGCCTGCCTCTTCTAGAATGCGCTGATGCGGTGAATGAAACTGAAGACGGCGATACCTTGGAAATTGACCTTTCTCATGGTGAGATTAAAAATATTTCCAAAGGGAAGACATTTATTGCCAATCCATATCCAGAATTTATGATGGGAATAATCAATGCCGGAGGATTAGTAGAATATACTAAGAATAAATTGAACCTGTAAGTGATATGGAATTTAATATAGCTGTTTTACCCGGTGATGGTGTTGGGCCTGAAGTTGTAGATGAAGGGATAAAAGTTTTACAAGCTCTAAGCGAAAAGTTTGGACACAAGTTCCACCTGCAGCAAGACTTGATAGGTGGCACTGCTATAGATGCTTATGGCGTAGCCCTCAGTAACAAAACATTAAATATGTGCAAACAATGTGATGCCGTGTTGTTGGGTGCGGTTGGTGGCCCCAAGTGGGATGATCCTAATGCTAACATTCACCCTGAAGATGGTCTTTTGGCTCTGAGGAAAGAGCTGGGCTTGTTTGCCAATTTGCGTCCCGTAAAAGTTCTACCTGTATTGGTTAATTCCACCTCTCTTAAACCAGAAATGGTTGATGGGGTTGATTTAATAATTGTGAGGGAACTTACCGGCGGGCTTTACTTCAGTCAACCTAAAAGGCAATGGCAAACTGCTGAAGGAAGACAGGCTGTTGACACTTTAGTTTACTCTGAATCGGAGATTGAGCGCATACTAAGAGTCGGATTCGAACTGGCTCGCAACCGCCGTAAAAGACTGACCTCGGTGGATAAAGCCAATGTTCTCGAGTCATCCCGCTTGTGGCGTCAGATTGCCAACGAAATCTCCATTGACTACCCTGACGTTGAGCTGCGGCACATGCTGGTAGATTCCTGTGCTATGCGGCTCATCCAGCGTCCCACTGAATTTGATGTTCTGGTTACAGAAAACATGTTTGGCGATATTCTTACAGATGAAGCTTCCATATTGGCTGGCTCTATGGGTATGCTGCCTTCGGCTAGCTTAGCTGGAATTCCTAATAAGAAAGCCTTTGGTTTGTATGAGCCAATTCATGGCAGCGCACCAGATATAGCCGGACATAACATAGCTAATCCCATCGCCACTATTCTAAGTGTAACTATGATGCTGCGCTATTCCTTTAAACTAGAAACCGAAGCTCAAGCTGCAGAAAATGCCGTTTTTGCCATCTTGGAAAAGAGATATAGAACTTGCGATATAATGTCAGAGAATAAAATTGAGGTGGGGACAAAGGAGATGGGGGAATTAATTGCCGGGCACATAAGACAAGGTCAATAGTAAGATGTTGGCGAGTTAGAAAGAGAAAAACACACTGAGCGAATTTCAAAATTAACAAATTCGAAAGAGGCAAAGTAAGTATGGAACATAAATATGTAGCTGTTGACAAGAAGGGGGAGATTGCCTTTCTCATATTGGATCGCCCCCAGGTAATATGCTTAGCCAAGAACTCTTAACTGAGGTTTCTCAACTCTTGAAGAATTGGATGAGGAGAAGAACACAAGGTTAATTATAGTGAGAGGAACTGGAGACAATTTCTGTGTGGGAGCTGATGTTACTGGAATTGCCACTCTTGATAAGACGGGGTGTCGCAACTTCTTTCTTGGTCTTACTAGAATGTATAAGACCTTTCACAGCATAGATAAAATAACAATAGCTATGGTTCATGGCTATGCCACTGCAGGCGGCATGGGAATTGTTTCATTCTGTGACCTTGCTGTTGCATCAGAAGATGCCTGCTTGGGATTTACTGCAGTGAATGTAGGGCTTTTCTGTATGAATGGCACAGCGATAATGGCTCCACGAGTCATGGGCGGGAAAAAGCGTTAGAGATGGGATTAATCAGACAGATACTCGATGCTGAGAAAGCAGAGAGATTAGGAATGGTGAACATAGTTTGCCCCAGAGAGAAACTTGAGTCAACAACAATGGAACTAACTCAAAAGATACTCAGTAAAAATCCTATTTCCATTGTCATGGGGAAAAGGAGCTTCTATACCGGTGCTGATATGGAATATGATAAAGCATTGGAGTATAGTGCAGAAATATTTGGTATTCTGGCAGCAACTTCAGAGGCAAAAGAGGGAATGAAGGCGTTTCTAGAAAAACGAAAACCTAAGTGGTAAGAGCTTGTGCATCTTGCTTAATGAAATAGCCTATTTTAAGTGCAACAGGTAGTAATGATGCGTATTCAACTTTATGACACGACACTGAGGGACGGTGCTCAACAGGAGAGAATCTCTTTCTCTGTTGAGGACAAATTAAAGATTGCTCAAAAGTTAGACGAGCTAGGCATCGATTTTATCGAAGGTGGCTGGCCTGGCTCTAACCCCAAGGATACTGAGTTTTTTACTATGGCGAGGGGCTTGCGTTTGAATCACGCAATCTTGGTTGCCTTTGGCAGCACCAGACACTCAGGGTGCAGAGCAGAAGGAGATGTCAACCTGCAAGCTCTATTAGAAGCTAAAACTGATGTGGTTACTATTGTGGGCAAGAGCTGGGACAAGCAAGTAACTCAGGTTTTAGAAACCACATTGCATGAAAACCTCCACATGATTGTGGATTCGATAAGCTATCTTAAGTCGAAAGGGTTGAGGGTTTTCTTCGATGCAGAGCACTTTTTTGATGGTTATAAATCAAATACTGAATATAGCATTGAAGTAGTGAACCGTGCTGTGAAAGCTGGTGCCGAATGTGTAATCCTTTGTGATACCAATGGAGGCAGTTTGCCCCAACAGATAGCGGAAGCTGTTAAAGCTGCTCAAAACGGCATCTCCGTGCCCTTAGGTATTCATGCCCATAATGATAGTGAACTTGCCGTAGCCAATTCTTTAGCTGCCTGTGAAGCTGGAGTAATCCAAGTTCAAGGGACCATCAATGGCTACGGTGAACGTTGTGGCAATACTAACCTTTGTTCTCTCATCCCCACTCTGAAACTCAAGATGGGCGTTAATTGCGTCACCAAAGAGCAGTTAATGAAAATCAGTGATCTTTCCCATTATGTATCTGAAATAGCTAATTTGCCCCACTACGACCGGCTTCCTTACATTGGTGCCGGTGCCTTTACCCATAAAGGTGGCATACATGTCTCTGGCTTGATGAAATGGCAAGACAGCTACCAGCATATTGATCCCAAGCTGGTAGGTAATCGACCTCACATTATTATCTCTGAGTTAGCAGGTAAAGGAAGCATTATCTACAAGGCTAAAGAGCGTCACTTGCCCATTCCCGGAAGCAAGGAAATTGCAAAAATACTCCAGCAAATTAAATTACTAGAGAGCCAGGGTTTTCAATATGACACCGCTGAAGCTTCATTTGATCTCTTACTTCGTCGTACCCAGCCTGATTATAAGCCTCCATTTGAATTAGTTGATTTCATGGTAGTAATAGAGAAACGCCGTCGCCTTCCTAGTAGTGGGAATCAAGAAGAGTTGCTATCGGAAGCCACAATTAAAGTCAAAGTAGATGACAGGATAGTGCACACAGCTGCTGAGGGTGAAGGCCCAGTGAATGCACTTGACCAAGCTCTGCGCAAAGCTTTAGTCCAATTCTACCCTGATTTAGCTGCTGTAACTCTCACTGACTACAAGGTGCGCATTCTAGAAGAAACTGCCGGCACTGCTTCTAAAGTACGGGTGCTCATTGATTCCAGTGATGGCAAGGAGCACTGGAGGACTGTAGGTAGTTCAATCAATATTATCGAAGCTAGTTGGCTGGCATTGGCAGATAGCATCGAGTACTGGCTGATAAAGCAGATAGATACCAGATAAGATATAGTTACCAATCTCATCTCTCTTAATTGCTCTTTTGTTTTTAGATACATAACTCTTGCTAACCCTTAATAACACCTATAGGAACTGCCATAGCTACTTTTTTAGCGATGCCACTTTGATGGACAACATCAATTACTTCAGAGACATCTTTATAAGCCTGAGAGGCTTCTTCAGCCAGTGAAGGAATATCCCTTGCCTTGACGGTAATTCCCTTATCCTGCAACTCCTGGAGTACATCTCTGCCTTTCATGCTCCGCCTAGCTGCACTGCGACTGAGCATCCTACCAGCACCATGACAGGTGGAACCAAAACTTTCCTCCATCGCTTTCTGAGTCCCCACCGCAATAAAGGAACAACGCCCCATATCACCAGGGATAAGCACTGGCTGCCCTATCTCTCTATAATATTGCGGAATATCCTTGTGTCCTGGCGGGAAAGCTCGGGTAGCTCCTTTGCGATGTACACAAACTTTGATCCTGTGGCCATCTATCTCATGTTCTTCAATTTTGGCGATATTGTGAGCAACATCATAGACCTGCTTTATGCCAAGCTCCTCTGGATCTTTGCCAAAGACTTTAGAGAAACTTTCCCTGGTCCAATGGGCAATGCATTGCCGATTAGCCCAAGCATAATTAGCAGCGCATGCCATGGCAGCTAGATAATCTTTACCTTCCCTGGAGTTGATGGGTGCGCAAGCAAGCTGGCGGTCAGGGAGTTTTATCCCATATCGTGAGATAGTCTCTTCCATAACACGTAGATGGTCAGTGCATATCTGGTGACCAAAACCTCGGGAACCAGTGTGAATTAAAATTAATACCTGTCCTATTTCATTGATGCCCATAATATTGGAAGCATGGTGATCAAAGATTTCCTTTACTACCTGAATTTCGAGGAAATGATTTCCTGAGCCCAAAGTACCTACTTGGGGCATGCCTCTCTTTATTGCCCTGTCACTTATCTTCCCCGAGTCAGCGCCTTTTAAACAACCACCATCTTCGGTAGCTTCCAGATCTTCTTTACACCCTAAACCACGCCTTACCACCCATTGTGCCCCCTCAACCATTAGTTCCTGCAAGTCTTTTTGACTCATCTTCATCCTCCCCTCAGAACCCAAACCCGAAGGAACATTATTATAAAGCTCGTTTATTAGCTGATTGATCCTGAGCCTTACTTCACTTTCATAGAGAGTGGTGCGTAACAATCTGACGCCACAATTGATGTCGTAACCCACTCCTCCCGGGGAAATAACTCCACTATCTAAATCCATTGCTGCCACCCCACCTATGGGAAAACCATAGCCCCAGTGGATATCCGGCATAGCCAAGGAAAATTTAACTATGCCGGGAAGGAAAGCGACATTGACAACCTGCTCTGGTGTTTGCTCTCTACATATAGATGCTAGCATGGCCTCGGTAGCATAAATCAAACCAGGAACCCTCATCCCTGATTTGTAACTCTGAGGAATTTGCCAGTGGTAATCATCTATCTTAACAAGTTGCCCTTGCCATACAGACATATTTGGTTCCTAGATATCGAAAATCACTCGTGCTTTGTATCCTCCACTATCTCCGCTTACTTCTAACATATGATAGGTGGCTGCCTTGACCCCCATTTTTATTCTGTGTCGCGAGGAATTAAATTTTTCTCCAAAACAAACAGCCTTAAGCTGATTATTGTCCAACTTATCAATATCAAAGCGATTAAATAATAGATGCTCAGCATCAAAGAGATAGATAAGCTCATTAAGCCATTCCACCAATAAGTCATCCTTGTTTTCACTGTTTATTTCTATGTGGTGCTTCAATTTCCTCTCGATGTTTTCAACATCTGTAATCAAAGTGAACAAAGCTACGGCAGCATTGGAAACAAGCTGCTTGAAGTCTGCCCCATAGACAATAATCCCCACGTCAGCAGTGTGATCTATGATATCAAAAGTACTTTCCACCGCCTCAATCCGCTACAATGCAGGACATTTCTGCTCATCAAGGTAAAACCTCGCCTCTTGACCTTCGCTCTCTGGTATTGCTTGATGGATAATTCCTTCCCGCAAAAGCTGAGAAAGCGCTTCTACCTGTTGATCGCGTGCTAGGAAAGGATACCTAGGTTTGGAACGAAGTCCCATCTCTGTTAAAGTCTTGGCTCTTCTATCCCTGATCGCTCCATGTTCACGAAACTTCTCGATAACAGCCGCGGTGCTCTTATGGAGACGCTTGACTCTGACCCAGAATGCCAGTGCCAGTAAAACTAGTAAAGCTATAAAGACAAGAGCGAAATCCATAATTCTCGACTTCATTATATCAAGATAGGAGCTGTTTTGCACTTTGCTAAAGCCAATGCTACAATGCTGTCAAGGTAGTGAAGGCCGTTAGATGTTGACACAATCCAAGAATTATATGGAATGTGCTATCTCTTTAGCAAAGCTGGCTATGGGATACACCAGCCCTAACCCTGCGGTAGGGGCAGTAATTGCCAAAGATGGATTTATTACTGGCATGGGTTACACACAGCCCGCTGGTTCGGAGCATGCCGAAGTAATGGCACTTCGCCAAGCTGGAGGTGGAGCCAAGAAAGCTACAATGTATGTTACCCTGGAACCTTGTTGCCATTATGGACACACTCCACCTTGTACTAAATCCATAATAGATGCTGAGCTTTCAGAAACCCACATAGCCTTGCTTGATCCTAACCCACTGGTCTCAGGGCGTGGAGTAAAGCAATTGAATGAAGCTGGTATCAAGACCTACATGGGTGAATGTCAACAAGAAGCCTATGAAATAAATGAAGCTTACATCAAGTATATTACCACGGGGCTGCCATTTGTGATTGCCAAATTTGCTGTAAGCCTCGATGGTAAAATCGCTGCTAAGAGCGGTGACTCTAAGTGGATAACCAACACTGAAGCAAGAAAATATGCACATATGCTGCGCCACACCGTAGATGCGATAATGGTCGGGGTAAACACTGTTATCACAGATAATCCTCACCTCACCGCTAGGGGTTGTAGTGGTAAGGGTGGCGTAAAAAAGAAGCAACCACTACGCGTAATTGTTGATAGCGAAGGAAGGACACCATTGGATTCCCATATTTTTGAACCACCTGGGAAAACGTTGGTTGCCATAGCCGAGTCTTTGAAGAATAAAAGAAGGGAAGAATTAATGCGATCAGGTGCTGAAGTATTAGAATTACCGAGTAAAGATGGCTTGGTAGATATCGAGGAATTATTGAAGACTCTGGGCAAAAGAGAAATTGTCAGTGTTCTGGTAGAGGGGGGAGGCAAACTTCTTGGTTCGCTCTTTGACCATCATCTAGCAGATAAAGTAATGGCCTTCATCTCACCAATTATTATTGGTGGCTATGAAGCTAAAACTGCGGTGGAAGGCCAAGGTATTGACCACATAGCTGAATCTTGGCACCTTAGCCGGGTCGCTACTGAGCGATTTGATGATAACTTTCTTATCAGTGGATATGTATAGAAGAATTCACACCAAAATTAACGGGTTTTGAAGTTGCAGTAACATGTTCACAGGAATAGTTGAAGAAGTAGGCACAGTGAAACAAGTAAGTCCTAACCTAGCTATTGAAGCTTGCAAGGTTCTTGAAGGAACAAAGGTAGGTGATAGTATAGCTATCAATGGGGTTTGTCTCACAGTCATTTCTTTAAGCCCTGATAATTTCAGTGTTGATGTTATGCCTGAAACTTTGCGCCGCTCTACTCTTGGCAGACTCCAATACAGCGATAAAGTGAATTTAGAGAGGGCGTTAATGGTGGGAGGACGCCTTGGTGGACATTTCGTATTGGGGCATGTTGATGGCACAGGCGATGTGATCAAGATAATCCTAGAAGAAAATGCACGAGTTCTGAAGATCTCAGCACCAGCAGGAGTAATGCCTTATATTGTTAACAAGGGATTTATTGCTGTTGATGGCGTCAGCCTCACCATCACCTACTTTGATGACTTTTCCTTTGCGGTATCACTAACAAACTACACTTTGGAACACACCACATTAGGTGATAAAAGACCCGGCGATATCATCAATCTGGAGGCAGATATTGTCGCCAAATATGTAGAGAATTTTAAGGAACGAGAGAATCATGGCTTGACCTTCGATTCTCTCAAAGAACATGGATTTATGGAGGGAATTTAGATGTTAGCTACTATTCCAGAAGCAATCGATGATATAAAGAGAGGCAAATTTATTATTATTGTTGATGATGAAGCTCGCGAAAATGAAGGAGACCTGGCAATTGCTGCAGAAAAAATCACACCTGAAGCAATAAATTTCATGACTCAGCATGCTCGCGGATTGATTTGTCTCCCCATTACAGGGAGAAGGCTCGATGAACTGGAAATCCCGTTGATGGTTCAAAATAATACTTCACGTCACCATACTGCCTTCACGGTCTCCGTCGAAGCGAAGGATAAGGTGACCACCGGAATCTCAGCCTTCGACCGTGCGCAAACCATAAAAACAATACTCGATCCCAACACAAAGCCAGATGAATTGGTTTATCCAGGACACATATTCCCTATCCGAGCTAAGGATGGAGGGGTGTTGGTACGAGCAGGACATACAGAAGCTATTGTTGATTCAGCTAAATTGGCAGGACTTTATCCTGCGGGTGTCATATGTGAAATTATGAGTGAGGACGGCACCATGGCACGCTTACCTGAACTTGAGACTACGGCTGATAAACTCGAATTGAAGATGATAAGCATTGCTGATTTGATTGCTTACCGGCGTCGACACGAACGCTTAGTACAAAAAGTAGCTGAAGCCAGATTGCCTACCCGGTATGGTGAATTCGTCATCATGGCTTACAAGAGTATTGTGGATGCTGATGAGCATCTGGCTTTAGTTAAAGGTGATATATCTGGCGAATCACCAGTGTTAGTACGCGTCCACAGCGAGTGTCTTACGGGAGATGTCTTTGGCAGCTTGCGGTGTGATTGTGGCGAGCAAATTGCTCTGGCAATGCAAAAGATAGCTGATGAAGGGCGTGGTGTTTTCCTCTACATGAGGCAGGAAGGGAGAGGAATCGGATTCCATAACAAGATTAAGGCTTACGCTCTGCAAGACCAGGGTTTGGATACTGTTGACGCCAATATAGCTTTGGGGTTTGCGCCAGACTTGAGAGATTATGGGATAGGTGCACAGATTCTGGTTGATTTAGGTTTACATAATATTGAACTACTTACGAATAACCCTAAAAAAGTGGTTGGACTAGAAAGCTATGGCATTAAGATAGTGGAGACAGTACCATTGATAACTCAACCGAATCGTTATAATATCCACTATTTAGAAACTAAGCGAGAAAAATTGGGACATCTTCTCCCCTTAAACGGAAAAGAAGTGAAGTGAAGCTTTTCAGTGTTAAGATAAGACATTGTAACGCTGGTTTTAATCTTTTGCCAAAAGGAGGAATACATGGCTAAGAATTATGAAGGTTTATTATTGGGAAAAGGTCTGAAGTTAGCCGTAGTTGTTGCTCGTTTTAACGAGCTGATCACTAAAAGATTACTCGAAGGAGCAAAAGACGCTTTACTACGCCACGGTGTTGAAGAAGAAGATATTGACATTGCTTGGACACCAGGTTGTTTAGAGCTCTCTCTTGCAGCTCAAAAGTTGGCGCGGAGTGGTAAATACAATGCCTTAATATGTCTGGGAGCTGTAATACGAGGTGGTACCCCACACTTTGAATATGTAGCTTCTGAGGTAGGCCGCGCGCTGGGGAAAGTAAATCTGGATGCTGGCATACCTGTAATACACGGCATAATCACCGCCGATACCTTAGAACAAGCTCTACAGCGAGCTGGCACCAAAGAAGGCAATAAGGGCTTTCTTGCTGCAGTAAGCGCTATCGAAATGGCAAACTTGCTTGAAGCTATTCCGTGATCTTGTAAACTTTATCGCCTCGCCTTACTCGGTCAGGAACCTTTATCCCTACAAGATCACTAGGCTTGGCTTCGCTGATATCAGTGCGATCAATTTGCATAGATTCCACGGTGAGGTTCATATCAGTAGTGCTACCTAAGATGTGGATTTTATCACCTACCTTCAAGTTGGCGCTCAACTGTACACCTGCCACGACAGGTTTAGCAAAAAAATCGCTTACCCTACCAACTTCTAGCTCTGGCATTTCTATACACCCCCTTACAGGTATAAATATAATATAAATCTTTTGTCACTGTAAATCAATAGTCTCTTCCAATACAAGATGAGCCTGGAGGAGAC
>Ga0209121_10000062_pt1 | contig 97230 bp, 94 predicted proteins | sample Cruoilmetagenom3_FD_187292 | JGI IMG/M metagenome (GOLD analysis project Ga0209121, IMG submission 187292) | Oil polluted marine microbial communities from Coal Oil Point, Santa Barbara, California, USA - Sample 3 (SPAdes) (version 2) | ecosystem: Environmental > Aquatic > Marine > Oil seeps ...
CAGCAGGCGACCGTGCCTTGGCGAGCGCACCCCGGGGACGTCAGGGGGGGGCTCAAGGGGGGGGCAGAGGTCGCGACCTTTCGGTTTTCTGGACCCGCCGGGCTTCCAGCCGCGGTCGCGGTCGCGCCCGCAACCTTTGCTCCAACCGTTGCCATTGTCGAGGCAAACCGCATTGGCCGACGGGAGGCGCAGGGCGGGGGAGAGGAGGGCACCGGCGGCGCCTGCGATCCTTCATGCAGAGGGTGCCGAGGCAGGGCGTGCAGGCAGGGCGTGCAGGCGGGACGCAGAGCGGGAGGCGGAGCTTGGCGAACCCGGAGGAGGTTGCCCAATCGGGTGCGGGGGGGACGTCAACCCGCGGTTGTCGTGCCCCGGTGTTTCGCGCATGATGCCGCAAATCTGGCGGGGTCAGACGCGTTTGGCCTCAAACGAAGCAGGTGGCAAAACCATTGCGGGCAATTGTCCAGCTACTGATCGGGACGGCCCGGGATCTCGTGCCGATCCTGGCCATCGTCGCGTTTTTTCAGATCGTGGTGATCCGCCAGCCGGTCGACGATCTCGGCTCCATGGCGCTCGGGTTCGTCTTCGTGCTGGTCGGTCTCGCGGTCTTCGTGCGCGGGCTGGAAATGGCCCTGTTCCCGCTCGGCGAAACGCTTGCCAATGCGCTGGCGACGCGCGGGTCGCTGTTTTTGCTGATTGCCTTCGCCTTCGGGCTTGGGTTCGGGACGACCGTTGCGGAGCCCGCGTTGATCGCGGTCGGCGAAGAGGCGGCGGCGGTGATGGCGGCGGCCGGCGTGATCGGCACGGATGCCGGCGCCCAGGGGCAATATGCCGACAACCTGCGCTATACCGTGGCTGTCTCGGTGGGGCTCTCGTTGGTGATCGGTGTGATGCGCATCCTCAAGGGCTGGCCGGTTCACTGGTTCATGATCGGCGGTTATCTGATCGTGGTGCTGATGACCCCGGTTGCGCCGCGCGAGATCGTGGGCATCGCCTATGATTCCGGCGGGGTCACCACCTCGACCATCACCGTGCCGCTGGTGACCGCGCTCGGCGTCGGTCTCGCGCGGGTCATCAAGGGGCGCAACCCGATGCTGGACGGGTTCGGGCTGATCGCGCTCGCGAGCCTGATGCCGATCATCTTCGTGATGGGATACGGCATGGTGGTGAGCGCATGACCGGGCTGATCGCGGATTTCGGGCGGGTGTTCGGCGGCACGATCAAGGATGTCGCGCCGATCTTCGTGGTGCTGCTCGGGTTCCAGGTCGGCATTCTGCGCCGGCGCATACCGCATCTGACACGGGTGTTGTTCGGGCTCGTCTACGTGATCGTCGGGCTTGCGTTCTTCCTGTTCGGCCTCGAGCTTGCGCTGTTCCCGCTCGGCAAGGAAATGGCGCGCCAATTGACCGATCCGGAATTTCTCGGGGTCTCGACCGCGCACGGGGTGCGGTGGGCCGACTACTACTGGACCTATCTCTTCGCCTTCGCCATCGGCTTCGCCACGACCATTGCCGAGCCCTCGCTGATCGCTGTCTCGCTGAAGGCCGAGGACGTTTCGGGCGGGGCGGTGAAAAGCTTCGGGCTGCGCATCGCGGTCGCCATCGGCGTGGCGCTCAGTCTTTCGGTGGGAACATTCCGGATCGTCACCGGGACGCCGCTCTATCTCTACATGATCGTCGGCTACATCCTCGTGGTGGTGCAGACGATGTTCGCGCCGCGCTCGATCGTGCCCTTGGCCTACGATTCGGGTGGCGTCACCACCTCGACCGTGACGGTGCCGCTGGTGGCCGCGCTCGGTCTGGGCCTCGCCTCCAACGTGCCGGGCCGCTCAGCGGTGCTGGACGGCTTTGGCCTTATTGCGCTGGCCTCTCTCTTTCCGATGATTACCGTGATGGGCTATGCCCAGATCACCGGTTGGCTGAACAGGCGGCAAGACAAACGCAGACCCCCGCTTCCCGAAGGAGACCCGTGATGAAGTTCAAGCTCATCATCGTTCTGACCCAGGACGAGTTGACCGACAAGGCCATCGAGGCGGCGCGCGCCAAGGGCGCGACCGGCAGCACCGTGATCACCTCCGCGCGCGGCGAGGGGCTGAACCCGAAGAAGACCTTCATGGGGCTCACCCTCGCCGGGCAGCGTGACATGGTGCTGTTTCTTGTCGAGGAGCATCATTCGCGCGAGATCCTCGAAACGATCGCCGAGGCCTGCGGGTTCGAGGAAACGCACGGCGCCGGCGTGGCGTTCATGATCGATATCGAGGATGCGGTCGGGCTGACAGCGCAGATCCGCTCGATCCAGGAAGACATCAGCAAGGAGGACCTGTGATGCAGGGGGATAACGTCAGGGTCGACAGCGTGATGCAGAAGGAACCGGTGTTCATCGATGGGTTGTCGAGCGCCGCGGAGGCGCTCAGGCAGATGCGCCGGAACGGGGTGAGTTCGCTGGTGATCGAGAAGCGTCATCCCGGCGACGAATACGGGTTTCTGACCGTCACCGAGATCGCTAGCCACGTGATTGCGGTCAACAAGCCGCTCGAACGCACCGCGGTCTACGAGATCATGGAAAAGCCGATCCTGACCGTCCGGCCCGACATGCACGTGAAATACGCCGTGCGGCTGATGGCGCAACTCAAGCGGCGGCGCGCCCTGGTGGAAGACGACACCGGGTTGCTCGGCTTCGTCTCGCTGCGCGACATCGTGTTGAGCTACGCCGAGCCCGGGGACGGGTAACGCGTTTTGAGACATCATTGGAGCGGCAGTACCGCCAATGCCCCGAGACCGCTGAAGGCATGGCAGGGGAGGGGCGATACGACCGGTGCGCGCAACGCTCCGGCCCGGCAGGATCGCCGAATGCCGGGGGCCCCGGGGGCGGCGCTACTCTTCCAGCACGTATGGCGGGATCCTGGCCCGCTCGCGTTTGCGCAGCCCCGCCTTGTTGGCGGCCTGCCAGATGTGAAACCGCCGCTCTGCGTCCGCGTGCTGGGCCTCGGTCCAACCGACTTGCGGGGCAATTCCGTTTTCGGCCGCGGGAAAGGCGATTTCGGTGACGCCGGATTGGTGCATTTCGATAAAGGCATCGCGCTCGGCCTGATCTTTCCAGAACACCGTGCGCCTGTGCGTTTGAAACAGCTCGGCGGTGTCGGGGCGCAGCGCGAAAAACCAGCGCCGATTGCGCTCGACCTCGGCCATGTTGCGGCCTTCGCGCTTGGCGCGGCACAGCCAGAGAACGGCCGCGTTGGGCACCGAAGGCCGGCGCCGTTCCGCCTTGATGGGAAGTTCCCCGGGAATGCCGGCGTGTTCACAGAAAGCCTCGAGCAGGCCGGTCTCGGATGCGGCCTCGAAACTGCGGACCTGGACCGGGAAATGCATCTTGAAGCGGTCGATCTGCCCGCGGTAGCCAAAGCGCGGACCTTTGGATTTCAGGAACTCCTGGAAGGACCAAAACTTGTTGGTCTGCACGATCGATTCGGCATAGAGGCTCGCCGCAAACCGGTCGACCCGGCGCAGATAAAGCAGCACTTCGGGGTCAAACCCAGCCGTCACCGTGGCGAGCCGCTCGAGAAAAAGCATCCGCCGCTCAAGCGCGGTCTGCTTGTTCGCCCCGGGCGACGGGCGGGGCGCCGCACGGGCGGTCAGCCGATACATCGATTCCGCACTGAGAATGATCCTGTCGACCTCCGGCGCGCGCTTGTGAAAGCTGTCGACAAAACGCGAGAGCCGCTTGCGGTCGCTCGGGGCGTAGTCCGCCACCGCATTGGCGAAGGCGAAATGGGCGCGGGCCCTGGACAGCTTCGGGTTTACCGGAAAGACCGCGTCGATCCGGGGATACCATACGCGGGCGGCGGCCAGGTGGTCGCGGTTCTCGGAGAGCGCGAATTGTATCGTGGTGGTGCCGGTCTTCTGCGACCCGACGTGGAGGATCAGCTTGGGTGTTTTCGCTGGGTCGTGCGGGGCCGCGAAGGCGGCGCGCCGGGCGGGTCGGAAGGTCAGCTTGGGAAACCTCATGCGGGACCTCCTGGTCGCCTTGCTGCGCAGTCACGTGTCTACCGGGGCGCGCGCGCGGGGGAAAGCGGGTGGGACGGGATGGCGGCGATCAGAGCGCCAACGCGATCCGGTCGAGAAGGGCGGCCAGCGGGGCGGGGGCGGCGAAGAACGGGGAATGGCCGGTGTCGATCTCGTGGTGCGTCGCGCCCGGCAGGGTGCGGGCCATGCTGCGTTGCTGGGCGGGCGGGATCGTGCGGTCGTTTGTGCAGGTGATGGTGTGTGCGGGGATCGCCGGGGGCGGGGCGGCGACGGTCTCGGCCTGGGGGCCGATGGCTTGCCACCCGAGCCGGGGGCGGGCGAAGGCGACGGTCTCGTCGGGGCAGTCATGGTAGAGGTTGGCGGTCAGGGCGGCATCGCGGAACCGGTAGGCCCGGTGGGTCCGGTCGATGTCGAGAGCACCATTGAGCGGACGGCCGGGCGCGTCGCGGGCGAGATCCGCAATCGTTGCACCCGGGCGCGGGATATAGGCGCAGAGGTAGACGAGCGCGGCAACGTTTTCGGGCGCGAGCGCGGCGGCGCGGGTGATCGCAAAGCCCGCGGCGGAATGGCCGACGAGCACGGTCTTTGCCGTCAGGGCGGCACGGATCGCGCGCGCGTCGTGGTCGAGGGTGATGTTGGTGAGCGCCGTGGGGTCGGGCGAGACCGACGGCAGCTCGATGGCGCGGGCCGCATGGCCCCGTTCGGTCAGGTCCGGCACGACGTCGCGCCAGCACCAGGCGCCGTGGTTTGCGCCATGAACGAGCAGGAAGCGCGCCATCAGACCTGGCCGACCGCCTCCAGGAAGCCGCCGAGGGCTGCGGCATATTCGGCCGGGTGTTCGGCGCAGGCGAGGTGGCCTGCACGGCGCACGAGGTGAAACCTCGCGCCCGGAATGCTGTCGGTGGTCTCGCGCACGAGGTCGGCCGGGGTCGAGCCGTCTTCGGCGCCGGCGATCCCGAGGGCGGGCAGGCGGAGGCGGGCGGTGCTTTCGACCAGGTCGGTCTCGGCGATCGCCTCCATGCAGCCGAGGTAGCCCTGGAGCGGTTGCCGGGTGAGCATGGCGCGGATGCCCTCGACCAGCGCGGGCCGGTCTTGGTGTGTGTCGCGCGCGAACCAGCGTTCCATCGTCGGGTCGGCCAGCGCCTCGATCCCGCCCGCGCGCACGGCCTCGATCCTGTCGTGCCATTGCTGGTGGGTGCCGATCTTGGCGGCGGTGTTCGACAACACGACGGCGCGCAAGAGGTCGAGCCGTTCGGCTGCCAGCCCCTGCGCCACCAAACCGCCGATGGAGAGGCCGACGAAGACGGCGTCCTTCATGCCCACCAGCTCCATCAGCTTGGCGGCGTCGGCGACCAGATCGCCCATGAAATAGGGCCCTATCGGTGCGGTGGTGAGGCCGTGGCCGCGCATGTCGTAGCGCAGGATCCTGAGCCGGGATCGCAGATTTGGCGGCAGGTGGGCGACGACCCCGTCCCAGATGCGGAAATCGGTGCCGAGGGCGCCCGCAAAGACCAGGGCGGGGCCATCTTCGGGCCCGTCGAGTCGGTAGTGGACACGTATGTCACCGAGATCGGCAAACAGCATAACGCTTCCTCCTGCTGCGTCCGAGCTAGCCGGACCTGTTCTGCGCCCGCGTCTCGAGGTCGGTCGCGAAATCGGCAATCCGCCTGCGAAACCGTTTCAGCATGCTGTGCCGGGCGAGCTTCAGCGACTGGATCATCAACCGGGCGGGAACGGACTTGGGCCGGGCGTCGAGGGCGAAATTCATCCGGGTCCGGGTTTTCGACATCGCGACCAGATCAATCAGCAGGTCGGTTTCGAAGCCCGAGGAGCGCACCGAGGCGCGCAGACGGTCCGGGTGAGCGTGTTCGTCGAGGTTGATCCGTGCTTCGCGCTGGCGCCCACGGAAGGCGAAACTGGTATTCCAGGCCATGCCGGGGCCGGGTGCGGTGAGCTCGTCGACCCGCTGCACCTCGGCGCCGCGCCTGAGGATCGCGCGTTCGAAGCTGCCGAAATCGGACAGCTGTTCGAATACCGCCTCGATCGGGGCGTCGATGTCTTCGCGGGTGGCCAGTTTCATGCCTGTTGTCTCGCCCTCTTACGCGCGCGCGCTTGCCCTTGTCCCCATCCCGGTTGCGCGCTCCAGTTGCGCCCCCCGGGTGTGCGCTCCGGGTGTGCGCTCCGGGTGTGAACCTTGCCGCCTCACGGGCCCGAATGTTGCCTCAATCGAGCTTGTCCGCAAGCCACAAGTGCATCAGGTGGCCGGCGATGGCCCCGTGCCGGGGGGCGGTGATCGTGGGATGGGTGCCGGCGAAAATGGCGAGCAGGTCCTCCCGGCTGACCCAGAGCGCGTCGTCGAGCTCTTCGCGGTCGAGCCGGATCGTGCGACTGGTCGCTTGCGTGATGCAGCCGATCATCAGCGAAGCGGGGAAGGGCCAGGGCTGGCTGTTGAGCAGCCGGACCGGGCCGGTTTCGACGCTGGTTTCTTCCGCCACCTCCCGGCGCACCGCGGCCTCGACCGTTTCGCCCGGTTCCATGAACCCCGCGAGCAGGGAATAGAACCCCTCCGGCCAGCCGGGGGAGCGGCCGAGCAGCAGTTGGTTGCCGTCGGTGACCAGCATGATGACCACCGGGTCGGTGCGCGGGAAATGGACCCGCCCGCAGGACGGACACCGCCGCTGCCACCCCCCCTCTTCGAGCGTGGAGGCTTCGCCGCAGGTGGCGCAGTATCCGTGCGTACGATGCCATTCGAGGATGCCGCGCGCGGTGGCGGCGACCTCGGCATCGAACGGCGAGAGCCGGGACGTTAGCGCGCGAAGATCGCTGAACCGGGCGTCGGGCTCAGGGGGGCACAGCTCGGGCGGCGCCGGTTGGTCTTCGCCCGCGCGGCCGGGACCGGGATCGGGCGCGGCGCCGGTTTCGGGCGTCCAGTCGGAGATGTCGACGGCGAAGAGCGGTCCGGCGCCGTTGTCGCCGAGATAGATCTTGGCGCGGGATGGGGCGCCGGTTCCGGTGATGGGCAGCGGCGCCGACATCGGCCGCCAGGCGAGGGCGGGCCTGTCGGGGCTGCCGGTGACCAGCGGCCGGCCCTGCCACATCGCGAGGGCGCGCGCGCCCGGGTCTGCGGCCAGCGCCGCCGCTTCGCGCCGCCGTTCGGCGCGCCGCTCCAGCCCGCCGCCGGCAAATCCGAGGGTGTAGGCGGGACCGCCGGGAAAGGTCGGCCCGGGACTGTTGGTCATGTGAGATCCCATCCTGTCTGCGGGTGCGGCTGTGCCTGGGGAAAGTCTCTCCGGGCGGGCGGTATGTCCAGCGTCAATTTCGGGCGGGTGTCGCGGGTGCTTCGAGGGCGGATTGCAGGCGAAATTGATTTCGAAACATATTGGTGTGCCGGATTACTCTTGTTCGCCCTATGGTTGTGTCTATACTCGGTGCGGGGCGAAGGCAGGGGACTCGGGTTTTCAGGGGACCGTGCCAGCAAGGCAGGAAACGATCGATTGAGCGGATCGGTACTCGAAGACAGCGCCACGGCCACGGCCGGGGCCGCGGGCGCGGCGACGCTGCGGATCATGGCGACATCGGATCTGCACATGCATATCCTGCCGTTCGACTACGTCAGCGGGACGCCGTCGCTGACCACGGGCCTGGCGCGGACCGCGGCGCTGATCCGGACCGCGCGGGCCGAAGTGCCCAACACGCTGCTGTTCGACAATGGCGATTTCCTGCACGGATCTCCGCTGGGTGACCAGATCCTGCGGATGTTCGCGCGCGAGATGCACAGGCCGCGCGGGCGTCATCCGATCGTCGCGGCCATGACCCGGCTGGGGTATGACGCGGTGACGCTGGGCAATCACGATTTCGACCACGGGATCGATCACCTCGGCCAGGTGCTGGCGACGGCGCCGTTTCCGGTGGTATCGTCCAATCTGTCGATCCTGCCAGAAGGTGCGGCGGCCGGGCTCGGACCGGCGCCGGCCGCGGTGCCTTTCGCGTTGCTCGACCGGGAGCTGCGCGACACGGGCGGCGAGATGCATCCGCTCAAGATCGGGGTGATCGGGTTCCTGCCGCCCGGAACGATGAACGCGCTGCACGGCAGCCGGTTCCGCGCCAAGGTGCGCGACATCGCCGGCACCGCACGGATGTGCGTGCCGCTGCTCCGGGGCATGGGCGCCGATCTGGTGATCGCGCTGGCGCATGCCGGGATCGGCCCGGCGGAAGACACGCCGGGGCTTGAGAACGCGGTGGTACCGCTGGCGGCGGTGCCCGGGATCGACGCGATCGTGTCGGGCCATGCCCACCAGGTGTTTCCCGGCGAAGGCGGCAGCGACGGCGGCGGCGACTGGCCGGAGGCCGTCGACGCGGCGACCGGGCGGATCCACGGCGTGCCGGTGGTGGCGCCCGGGTTCTGGGGCTCGCACCTCGGGATCATCGATCTGACCCTCGGGCGCGACCCGGTTACCGCGCGGTGGCGGGTCCGGGATGCGCGGTGCGAGGCGCGGGCAATCTCGCGGCGCGATCCGGCGTCGGGCGACGTGCTGGCCGAGGTCGAGCCCGATCCGGCGATCCTGAAGATGCTGGACCGTTTGCACCGGACCACGATGCAGAAGGCGCGCGAAACCGTCGGCCGCTCGCGCCGCCGGTTGCACAGCTACTTCGCCGCCGTCGGGCCCTCGCCTGCGGTCGATATCGTGCACCGGGCGAAGCTCTGGTACGCGGACCGGCTGGTGCAGGGCACGCCGCTGGCGGGTCTGCCGCTGATCGCCTCGACCGCCCCTTTCAAGGCGGGCGGGCTCGCGGGGCCGGGGTTCTATGTCGACATCCCGCCCGGGGACATCTCGGTGACCGCGCTGGCCGATCTCTACCTCTACCCCAACGATTTCGTCGCGTTGCGGCTGACGGGCGCCGAGCTTCTGGAATGGATGGAACGGTCGGCCTGCGTGTTCAACCAGCTCCAGCCCGGACGGGCGGATCAGGACCTGTGGGCGGCGGATACGCCGATCTACGGGTTCGAGACCCTGGCGGGGATCGACTGCGTGTTCGATCTGTCTCAGCCGCCGAGATACGCCGCGGACGGCGGCCTGATCGACCCGGGCGCGCACAGGATCCGAGATCCGCGCCTGCGCGGCGAGGCGTTGACGCCCGACCGGGAGGTGCTGCTGTTGACCAATTCCTTCCGCGCGACCGGCGGCGGGGGGTATCCGGTTCCCAAGCCCGGACGGATCGCGCTGGATCCCTCGGTGGGGATGCGCGACATCCTGATCGACTATCTCGCCGCGACCGGTACCTATGATGCCGATCCGCTCGCGAACTGGTCTTTCGCGCCGCTCGAGGGGGCCAGCGCCAAGTTTGTGACCGCACCGGGCGCGTCGGATGTGAGCGATGGAATGGCCGGGCGGGACATCACTTTCACCGACACCATCGACGAAGACGGGTTCCGGGTCTGCACGCTTCAGCTTTGAGCGGGTCCGGTTCCGGGGCGGGGCGGGGCGGGCGCGGGGCCCGGACGCGCAGATCCTTCAAGGGTTTTTTGGCGGACACGGGGTGCGCGGTCCGGGCGGAGGCGTCGGGGACAGGCTTCGTGGCCCGTTGTGCCGGGCTCGGGCGTCGGGGTTCGCGGCCGCTGCCTGGTCGGTCCAACCTTGTCAACGCGTCGCCGCCGGCGAAAACCCACCCTTGAGACAGGGCGCGACGGGGTGTCGTGTCCAACCCGGGGCCGCGGTGGCCAGCATGGGTTGCATCCATGGTCCGATCTGCCTATATCGCCGGTCGAGAGGTTGGCGCGGGCAAGCGCCTCGCCAACCCGGTCAGATCCGGAAGGAAGCAGCCGTAACGAGCCCCGCTTGGGTCGTTGTCCAGCCTCTCACCTACCACGAGTTTTCGCAGAAAACTCTGTGGCGCGGTTTTCGCAGAAAACTCTGTGGCGCGGTTTTCGCAGAAAACTCTGTGGCGCGGTTTTCGCAGACAGCTCTGTGAGCGCCGGGTTCCGCTTTACCGTCGAGACCGTATTTCCCGCCGTCTCAACCCATGCTATCCTCCCGCCTGCATCCACAGCGGAGCCTTGATGCTTGTTGCCTGAACCACCGGGAGCCCTGCTCCCCCCAGCCTGCGCCCGGGGCGCGACCTCCGGCGTTACAGACGTGGTTCACACGAGAGAACAGCTTTGACCCAAACGAATGACCTGAAAGACCTTGGCCTGAACGATCTGGGCTGGTCCGCCGATCTCCTGCGCCAACTCGACATCGACGAGATCGGCCGGCTTGTCCCCGCTCGCATCACCGCCGTCCATCGCGACCGGCTCGATGCGCTGGCCGAGGCCGGGCCGATGACCCTGACCCTGCCGCCCGGCACGAGTGCCGGCGACGTCGCCGTGGGCGACTGGGTGGTGCATGAGCCCAATGAGACCCGCGTGGTCCGGGTGCTGGAGCGGCGCTCGCTCTTGCACCGCAAGGCCGCCGGGCACACGGCGCACGACCAGCTCATCGCCGCCAACGTGGATACGCTTTTCATCACCACCTCGATGAATGCCGATTTCAACGTCGCCCGGCTCGAACGCTACGTCGCCCTCGCCCATGCGGGCGATGTCGCGCCGGTGATCGTGATGACAAAGTCCGACCTCTGCGACGATCCTGACCCGTTCAGTGACGCGCTGCGCGCCGCGTTGCCGCGGGTGCCGGTGGTGGCGCTGGATGCGCGCGACCCCGCAGCGGCGCACGCGCTCGCCGACTGGTGCGGGCCCGGGCAGACGGTGGCTTTCGTCGGCTCCTCCGGGGTCGGCAAGTCGACCCTCGCAAGTGCGTTGACCGGGGATGCGATCGCGACCCAGGACATCCGCGAGGACGATGCGAAAGGGCGCCACACCACCACGTCGCGCGAGTTTCACCGGCTTGCGGGCGGGGGCTGGGTGATCGACACGCCGGGGATGCGCGAGTTGCAGCTCGCGGGTGCTTCGGAGGGGATCGACGCGGTCTTCGCCGATATCGTCGAGCTGGCGGCAGACTGCCGGTTCAACGATTGTGGCCACGAGACCGAGCCCGGGTGCGCGGTGAAGGCGGCGATTGAAGCCGGGGAGCTGGATGCGGGGCGGCTCGCGCGGTGGCAAAAGCTGAAGCGCGAGGATGCCCACAACGCCGAGAGCCTCGCCGAGGCGCATGCACGCAACCGGAAATTCGGAAAGATGGTCAAAACAATCGTGCGCGACCGCCACAAACGATAGCCGCGCGGAGGCCTTGGGCAGGCGCGCGGTGGGAGGTCGATAATATGGCGCAATATCAGTATGATCCTGGGCTCTTGGGGGGCTGACTTGCGCTCGGCCGGCATCTCCGGGTCTGGGCCGCGACGTCGTCACCGGCGGTCCCCGCACGGCACGCAATGTCCGCAGTCGCGACGGGGTCCTGGCGCCTTGTGGCGCTCGAAAACCGCAAGCGCGCTCGAAAACCGGGCCGCCAGGCGCCGGCGGTACGATTTCCGCGCATTCGCTCTGCCTGCGGTGGACGCGCCCCGGGTCAGCCTCTAAATTCGCCAGGCAAGGCAAGGGGAACAGCATGTCCGACAAAGGCGACACAGCCTACCAGGTTCTCGCGCGCAAATACCGGCCCGAGACCTTCGCCGACTTGGTCGGCCAGGACGCGATGGTGCGCACGCTGAAGAACGCCTTCGAGGCCGACCGGATCGCGCAGGCCTTCATCATGACCGGCATCCGCGGGGTCGGGAAGACCACCACGGCGCGGATCATCGCCAAGGGGCTCAACTGTATCGGGCCGGATGGAACCGGTGGGCCGACCGTCGAGCCCTGCGGTGTGTGCGAGCATTGCGTCGCCATCGCCGAGGGGCGGCATGTGGACGTGATGGAGATGGACGCCGCCTCGCGCACCGGGGTGGGCGACATCCGCGAGATCATCGAGAGCGTGCACTACCGGGCGGCCTCGGCGCGCTACAAGATCTATATCATCGACGAGGTTCACATGCTGAGCACCTCGGCGTTCAACGCGCTGTTGAAGACGCTCGAGGAACCGCCTAGCCACGTGAAGTTCATCTTTGCGACCACCGAGATTCGCAAGGTGCCGGTGACGGTGCTGTCGCGCTGCCAGCGGTTCGACCTGCGCCGGATCGAGCCCGAGGATATGATCGCGATGCTGCGCCGGATCGCGGATGCCGAGGGTGCGGGGATCGCCGATGACGCGCTGGCTCTCATCACACGGGCCGCCGAGGGCTCGGCGCGCGATGCGCAATCGCTGCTCGATCAGGCGATCAGCCACGGCGCGGGCGAGACCACGGCGCCGCAGGTGCGCGCGATGCTGGGGCTCGCCGACCGGGGCCGGGTGCTCGATCTGTTCGATCTCATCATGAAGGGCGACGCGGGCGGCGCGCTCGACGAGCTTGGCCGGCAATATGCCGACGGGGCCGACCCGATGGCGGTGCTGCGCGATCTCGCCGAGGTCACGCATTGGATCAGCGTTATCCGGATCACGCCCGAGGCGGCAGAAGACCCTACGGTCGGTCCCGACGAAAGGGCGCGGGGCCAGGCGATGGCGGCGGCGCTGCCGGTGCGGGTGCTCTCGCGGATGTGGCAGATGCTCTTGAAGGCGCTCGAAGAGGTGGGTCAGGCGCCGAACGCGATGATGGCGGCCGAGATGGCAGTGATCCGGCTCACCCATGTGGCCGATCTGCCGGCGCCAGAGGAGCTTCTGCGCCGGTTGCAGGACAGCCCGCCACCGGTACCGCCCGCGGGCGGTGGCACGCCGGGCCGGGGCGGTAACGCGCCGGGCGCGGGCGCCGGGCCCGGGCCGGAGGCGCGCAGCCGGGCGCCGGCGGCGGGGCCGCAGGGCAGCGGCGGGGTGACGGCACTTGCGCTCGACAGCGAAAACGCGCTCGCAAGGTTCGCCAGTTTCGACGACGTGGTCGCGCTGATCCGGGCGAACCGCGACGGGATGCTGCGCTACGAAGTCGAGAAATACGTCCGCCTCGCCGCCTACCAGCCGGGGCGGATCGAGTTCACGCCCACCGACGACGCGCCGCGCGACCTCGCGCAGCGGCTGGCACAGCGGCTCCAGCTCTGGACCGGGGTGCGTTGGGGGGTGACGCTGGTGAGCGGGGCCGATGCGCCGACGATCGACGAAACCCGCAACGCCGCGCAGACCGCGCTCGAAGTCGTAGCCGAGGCGCACCCGCTGGTGCAGGCGGTGTTCGCGGCCTTCCCGAACGCGAAGATCACCGAGATCCGCACGCTCGAGGAGATGACGGCCGAAGCCGAGGCTGAGGCGCTGCCCGAGGTTGAGGAGGAATGGGATCCGTTCGAGGATGAGTAGCGCCGCTTCGGCGGCCTGGTAGCGCGGAGCGGCATGGGGGGAACGCCATGCACGCGATAGCCGATACTGAAACCTTGGTAATGGATGGCGTCATCACGCTCGACCAGGCCGGCGAAATCGAAGCGCGTGCGCGCCAGACGATGGTCGCCCTCGCGATCAATGCGGTGCTCACGGCGGGCATCATCGCCGCCACGTTCGGGCTCATCTTCTGGCTCGCCGATCCGATCTCGGTCGCGATACTCGGGGTCTTGATGCTGATCGCGGGCGTGACCGTTCTGGTCGCAGGCGCGACCACGTTTTACATGTTCGGCAACGCCGCCGCCCTGATTGGGGCCGGGTTGCCGATCGGCGGTGCCAGCGCAGAGCTACTTGAGAATCATGTCGAGATTGCCAGCCTGGTGATGCTGATCGCCGGGCTGGCCGTCACCCGGGTGCTCGCCGTCGCCTTTCGTCGCGAACTGTTCGCCAACCCGCTCGTCCTGGGGCCCCATCCTGCTGATGGGGCTGGCGATGCACCTCACGGGCGTCGCCCTGCTGCTCGCCGAGCATGAGATAGGCAGCCTCGCGAAGAGCCTCATCTTCCTCTACGCCGCCGGGGCACTCGGGCACACCGGCTGGTTCGTGAATGTCCGCCTGGTCACGGCGCTGGCAATCCTTCCATTCGCCCAGGCGCTCGATACCGGGACGTACTACTTCGAAGCGGTCTACGTTTTCGTCTCGCCGGAGCCGACCCTCTCGATCCTTCGGATGGCGGTGTTGATTGGCGTCACCGTATCGGCGGCACGGCATTGGCCGGAACGCACGGCGCGCCATGCCCGGATACTCGCCGTCATGGCCTTCATCACCGCCAATCTTTGCGCGCTTGTCGGATCCCTGTTCGGCGACGTGATCGGCGAGACGCTCTGGGGCCCGCTGCGTGAAGGCCAGCCGGACGGGATGGACTGGGACGACTGGTGGGAAATCGTCGACGCCTACCATGCGACCGCCTTTACAATCTCGGAGACCGCCTTTTCCGTGCTCTGGGCCCTGGCCCTTGCCGCGATGATCGCCTGGGGGGCGTTCAACGCCCATCGCGGGCTTTTCAGCACCGCGCTCACCTTTGCGGCGATCCACGCCTATACCCAGCTGTTCGAGAGCTTTGGGAAGGAGCCGTTGGCTTACGTGATCGGCGGTCTTGCAGAGATCCCGCTTGCTTGGGGCATGTGGCGGCTCAATCATTGGATCACCGGCAATGCCCCCGGCGCGCGGTCTTGAGCCGGGCGGCCCCGCAGCGTATCTAGCAGGGAAGCACAAAGCGGGAGAGACGCATGCTTAAAGGACTGGGCAATCTCGGCGACATGGCCAAGATGATGAAGGCCGCGCAGGAGATGCAAGGCAAGATGGCCGAGGCGCAGGAAGCGCTCGACCGGATCACCGTGACCGGTGAGGCGGGCACCGGGTTGGTGAAGGCCACCGCGACCGCAAAGGGCGAGCTCGTGGGGCTCGACATCGACCCGACCATCTTCGACCCGAACGAAAAGGAAGTGGTGGAAGACCTGATCCTCGCCGCGATCAAGGACGCCCAGGCCAAGGCCAGTGAGCGGATGGAGCAGGAGATGGCCAAGGTGACCGAGGGGCTCGGGCTTCCGGCGGGCATGGCGAACCCGTTTGGCTGATGGGCGGGTTTGTGAGCTTCTCGCGCGACGACGCGGTGGCACTGCCCTTGACGACCCGGACGGTCGAAACCGTCATCACGCGCACGCGCGCGGCCAATCTTGTCCAGGTGGGGCTTTCGGTGAGCCTCGTCGCGGGCATTTTGGTGATTGGCTGGACCACGTCCGGATGGGTCTCGGGGCTGTGTTACGCCGTGGCCGCGTTGGGGATGTGGGGTATCCTGGCGACGGTCCTGTCGCTGTGGGATCATTTCCGGGCGGCGTCTGCGTTGCGCAAGCAAGCGCAAGCGGACATTGCCCGGGGCACCGATCCCACAAAGTTCTGGTGGGCGCACCGCGGCGTGTTTCCGCATTTCTCGAGGTAAGACAATGACCGACGCCCCGCGCGAGATCGAGGAGCTGATCGACCTCATGGCCAAGCTGCCGGGGCTCGGCCCCCGGTCCGCCCGGCGCGCCGTGCTCTATCTGATCCGCAAGCGGGGCATCCTGCTACACCCGCTGGCGGATGCGATGCACAGCGTTGCGGTCAGCGCGCGCGAATGCATCACCTGCGGCAACGTCACGACCTCGGAGCTGTGCGAGATCTGCACCAGCGAAAAGCGCGCGACCGGCGAGTTGTGCGTGGTCGAAGACGTGGCCGATCTCTGGGCGATGGAACGGGCGGGCGTGTTCAAGGGGCGCTACCATGTGCTCGGCGGGACCCTGTCGGCGCTCGACGCGGTGGGGCCTGACGAGTTGCGCATCCCGAAGCTGGTGGCGCGGGTTGCCGACGAGGGGGTTCGGGAAGTGATCCTCGCACTCAATGCGACCGTCGATGGCCAGACCACCGCGCATTACCTCGCCGAGGAGCTGGAGGGGCGATGTGCGGTGACCTCGCTGGCCCAGGGCGTGCCGATCGGCGGTGAGCTCGACTACCTCGACGACGGCACGATCACCGCAGCACTGAAGGCGCGCAAGGCGTTGTAGGCGGGGCGTTTTAGGCGGGGCGTTTTAGGCTGGGCGGGGGAAGGCCTTTCGAAAGGCCTTGGGAAGCGGTTTCGAAACCGCTTTGCGCTCAGACCGCGACGTCCGCCCCCACTTCGAGGTCGAAGGCCGCGGCCATCAACGCGCGGGTATAGGCGGTTTCGGGCGCGTCGAAGATCTGGTCGGCGGGGCCCGCCTCGACGATGTCCCCTTCCTTCATCACCAGCACTTTGTGGGCCAGGGCGCGGACCACCTTGAGGTCGTGCGAGATGAACAGGTAGGCGAGCCCATGTTTGCGCTGCAGGTCGCGCAGCAGGTCAACGATCTGGACCTGGACGGTCATGTCGAGGGCCGAGGTGGGCTCGTCGAGCACCACGAGGCGCGGGCGCAGGATCATCGCGCGCGCGATGGCGATGCGCTGTCGCTGGCCGCCGGAGAACTCGTGCGGGTAGCGGTGCATGGTGGCGGGGTCGAGCCCAACCTCCGCCATGATCTCGGCCACCAGCGTGGTCTGGTCGGCCTCGCCGCGGATGCCGTGGACGCCGAGGCCCTCGGCGATGATCTCCGCTGCCGTCATCCGCGGGGAGAGCGAGCCGTAGGGATCCTGGAACACGATCTGCATGTTGCTGCGCAGGGTCTTCATGCGTTTGGAGCTGTGGTCCTGGATCTCGTCGCCGAGGAAGACGATGCGCCCCTCGCTGTCGATCAGCCGCATCATCGCCAGCGCCAGCGTGGTCTTGCCGGATCCGCTTTCGCCGACGATGCCGACGGTTTCGCCTTCGCGCACGGAGAAGCTCGCGGCGTTTACCGCCTTGATGTGGCCGACCGTGCGGCGCATCAGCCCCCGGGTGATCGGGAACCAGATGCGCATGTTGTCGCCGGCGGCGATCTCGCGCGCGCCTTCGGGCACCGGGTCGGGCCGGCCGGTGGCTTCGGCCGAGAGCAGCATCCTTGTATAGGGGTGTTGCGGGTCGGAGAAGATCGCCTTGGTCGGTCCCGCTTCGACGATCTCGCCGTCTTTCATCACGCAGACCCGGTCGGCGAATTTTCGCACGATTGCGAGGTCGTGGGTGATGAACAACAGCGACATCGCGCTTTCGCGCTTGAGGTCGGCGAGCAGATCGAGGATCTGCGCCTGGATGGTCACGTCGAGTGCGGTGGTGGGCTCGTCGGCGATCAAGAGCTCGGGGTTGTTGGCGAGCGCCATGGCGATCATCACCCGCTGGCGCTGGCCGCCGGAGAGCTGGTGCGGATAGGCGTTGAGCCGTTCTTCGGGGTTCGGGATGCCAACCCGTTCGAGCAGCTCGATGATCCGCGCCCGCACCGCGTCGCCGGTGAGGCCCTGGTGCAGCTCGATGCTTTCGGCGAGCTGCTTGACCAACGTGTGCAGCGGGTTCAGCGAAGTCATCGGCTCCTGGAAGATGAAGCTGATGTCGTTGCCCCGGGTCTCGCGCAGGTCGGCGGGCGAAGCGCCCACCATTTCGCGGCCCTCGTACCTGATCGAGCCGGTGATGGTGGCGCTGTCGGGCAGCAGCGAGACGGTGGAGAGCGCGGTCACCGACTTGCCGGAGCCGCTCTCGCCCACCAGCGCCACCGTCTCGCCCTTGTCGACGTGGAAACTCACGCCTGTGACGGCCGTGTGGTCCTGGCCGTCCTGGCGGAAGCTCACCGAGAGGTTCTGGACGTCGAGCACTCTCATTCGAACGTCTTTCGCGGGTCGAAGGCGTCGCGCACGCCCTCGAAGATGAAGACGAGCAGCGAGAGCAGCACGGTGAAGGTGACGAAGGCGGTGAATGCCAGCCAGGGGGCCTGGAGGTTCTGCTTGGCCTGGCGGGTCAGCTCGCCGAGCGACGGCGCCGAGGAGGGCAACCCGTAGCCGAGGAAATCGAGCGCGGCAAGGGTGCCGATGGTGCCGGTGATGATGAAGGGCAGCATGGTCAGGGTGGCGACCATGGCGTTGGGCAGCATGTGGCGGAACATGATCTTCCAGTTGGAGACGCCGAGCGCGCGGGCGGCGCGGACATATTCGAAGTTGCGCGCGCGCAGGAACTCGGCGCGCACTACGCCGACGAGGGCGGGCCAGCCGAACAGGATGGTGACGAACACCAGAAGCCAGAACGAGCGTCCGAGGATCGCGAACAGGATGATGATGACGTAGATCGAGGGGATCGAACCCCATATCTCCAACAGACGCTGGAAGATCAGGTCGACGAGGCCGCCGAAGAAGCCCTGCAGCGCTCCGGCGATGACACCGACGAGCGAGGTGATGACGGTGACGATGATCGTGAACAGCACCGAGAGGCGGAAGCCGTAGATCACCCGGGCGAGCACGTCGCGCGCGGTGTCGTCGGTGCCAAGCCAGTGGTCGGCGTCCGGTGCCGAGGGGGCGGCGGTGCCGATGTCGTTGATCGTGTCGAAACTGTAGGGGATCGGCGGCCAGAACAGCCAGCCCTTGGTGATTGGCTCGCCCGCAACCTCGCCGTCGGCGGCATCGGCGATCACGCCTTGCGGGTCGTCGAAACAGCTCTCGCGACCTTCAGCGATGATGAGGCATTGCACCTCGATATCGCTATAGACCGCCTCGGTGCGGAAATCGCCGCCGAACTCGGTCTCCGGGTAGAACCGGAAGACCGGGGCATAGACCCCGCCATCGTAGCTCACGAGGATCGGTTTGTCGTTGGCGATGAACTCGGCGAACAGGGTGAGGGTGAAGATCACGCTGAAAACGACGAGCGACCAGAACGCGCGCTTGTTGCGGCGGAAGTTGCGCCAACGGCGTTGGTTGAGCGGTGAGAGCGTCATGTGTCACGCCTCCGCGCGCGGGCGCTCCGGGGGTGCGTGTTTCGGGGGCGTGCGGTTTTGGCCGGGCGCGGGGCAAGGCGCTTCGAAGCGCCTTGGAAAGCGGTTTCGAAACCGCTTTGCGCCCGTGGCAAGCGGCGCGACCTCATCCCGCCCTCCGTTCGAAATCGATCCGGGGGTCGACGAAGACATACATGAGGTCGGAGAGGATACCGACGAGCAGGCCCATCAGGCCGAAGACGAACAGCGTGCCGAACATGATCGGGTAGTCGCGCGCCACCGCGGCCTCGAAGCCGAGCCGCCCCAGCCCGTCGAGCGAGAAGATCGTCTCGATGATGACCGAGCCGCCGAAGAACACGCTGATGAACAGGGCCGGGAAACCGGCGATGACGATCAGCATGGCGTTGCGGAAGACGTGGCCGTAGAGCACGCGGCTTTCTCTGAGCCCCTTGGCGCGGGCGGTCACGACGTATTGCTTCTTGATCTCGTCGAGGAAGCTGTTCTTGGTGAGCAGCGTGAGGGTGGCGAAGCTGGCGATGGTCGAGGCCAGCACCGGCAGGGTGATGTGCCAGAAATAGTCGAGCACCTTGCCGATCGCGCTGAGCTCTTCCCAATTGTCGGAGGTGAGGCCGCGCAGCGGGAAGATCTGCCAGTAGCTGCCGCCGGCGAACAACACCAAGAGCAGGATCGCGAACAGGAACCCCGGGATCGCGTAAGCCACGATGATCATGCCCGACGTGAAGGTGTCGAACCGCGTCCCGTCCTTCACCGCCTTGCGGATGCCGAGCGGGATCGAGACGAGGTAGGCGATGACGGTGGACCAGAGCCCGAGGGTGACCGAAACCGGCAGTTTCTCGGCGATCAGTTCGAACACGCCGATGGAGCGGAAATAACTCTCGCCGAAATCGAACCGGATGTAGCGCCACATCATGTTCAGGAACTGCTCGAGTGCCGGGATGTCTTCCTTGGCGCAGGCTTCCGCGTCGAGATCGGGTTCGCCGGAGTAGCCCGGTTCGCAGACGATCCGGGCGAAGCCCATCTCGATTTCCAGCGCGGCGATGACATCCGGCGGCAGGCCGCGGGCGCCGAGATAGGCTTCGTCGCCCGCACCGATATTGTCGGCCACCTCGTTGCCGGTGCCGGTGACGGCGGCCAGCACGTCGCCTTCGCCTTCCATGTTGGCGATGATCTGTTCGATCGGCCCGCCGGGGACGAACTGGATCAGGGCGAAATTGATCACCATGATCCCGATCAGCGTCGGGACGATCAGCAACAGCCGCCGGATGATATAGGCGCCCATATCGGTTCTCGAGGTCCTTTTGGTCCTTGCCTGCCCGCCCAGCTCGGCTCAGCGCAGCGCGCCGACCGCTTTGAGGGCCTCGTGTTTTTCCGCGTTGTACCACCAGAAGGCCATCTCGCCCAGCGCATAGGGGGGGATTTCCTCGGGGTGCTCGTACATGTCGTAATAGGCGACCGTGTACTTGTTCTTGAACCATTGCGGGATGGTGAAGCGCACCGACAGCAGCACCCGGTCGAGCGCGTGCACGGCGGTGCTGAGGTCTTGCAACGTATCCGCATCGACGGCGGCCGGGATCAGGCGGTCGACCGCCTCGCTCTTGAGCCGCATCAGATTGCGCGAGCTGTCGTCGGCGGTTTTGGAGTGGAACCATTGCTCAAGCCCGATGCCCGGTTCGAACCCCATCGAGATCGAATGGCTGACGACGTCGAAATCGCCCGAGCGGCGGCGCTCGATATACTGCGAGACGTCGACCCGCTCCAGCACCGCCTTGACGCCGAGAATGGCCATGTTCTCGACGATCGGGTTGATGATCCGGTCGAACAGCGGGTCATAGGTGAGAAAGACGGCTTCGAGCACCTCGCCGTCCTTGGTGCGCAGCCCGTCGCTGCCCACTTCCCAGCCGGCTTCGTCGAGCAGCCGGCCGGCGGCGCGGTAGGCGCCGCGGGCCGGGCGGTTCTGATCGGCGTCGTTGCCGGGCGGGGCGATCACCGGGTCGGTGAGGATGCTCGCGGGCAGCAGCCCGTCATCGACCAGCGGTTGCAGGAGCGCGATCTCGCCTTCGGACGGGGTGCCGGTGGCGGCGAGGTCGGAGCCCGGCCAGAAGCTGTCGACCCGTTCGTAGAGCCCGTAGAACAGCGACTGGTTGGACCATTCGAAGTTGAACATCTGGCCCAGCGCTTCGCGCACCCGCGGGTCGGCCCAGGTTTCGTCGCCGAGGTTGAAGACGAAGCTCTGCGCGGTGCCGACCTTGCCGTCGGGCAGTTCCGCCTTGATCACCCAGCCCTTGTCGACGCCGGGGAAATCGTAGGATGTGGCCCAGTTCTTCGAGCTGTTTTCGGCGCGGAAGGTGTAGGCGCCGGCCTTGAAGCCCTCGAAGGCGGCGGTCGGGTCGCCGAAATACTCGACCCGGACGGTCTCGAAATTGTTCTGGCCGATGTTGAACGGGTGGTCCGCCCCCCAGTAGTCGGGGTTGTAGCGGTAGACCACGCGGGCATTGGTCTCGGCCCGGTCGAGCACGTAAGGCCCGGTCGACATGAACGGCGCGTCGGAGGCTTCGTCGAGCCGGGTTCCGGTTTCCTCGAACCAGGCCTTGGAAAACACCGGGGTGCCGCCGGCGAAGGTGATCCGCTCGCGGACCGGCGCCTCGTCGGTGAAGGTGAACTTGATGGTGTGGTCGTCGATCACCTCGACGTCTTCGAGCAGGCCTTCGACGATGGCGCGGTATTCGGCGATGCCCTGTTGCTGGAACAGGTTGAAGGAATAGGCGACATCTTCGGCGGTCATCGGCGTGCCGTTGGAAAAGGTGACGTCGTCGCGCAGGGTGAAGATGACCCATTTCTGGTCTTCGGGATATTCCATCTTGGTACAGAGCAAGCAGTAGGAGCCGTAGGCATCGTCCGCCGTCGAAACGAGCAGGCTTTCCGAGCCGATCGTGGTCAGCGCCGCGGTCACCCCGTCGCGGGCGTAGAGGTTGAAGCTGTCGAAGGTGCCGATCGTGCCGATCGAAAACTCGCCGCCCTTCGGCGCATCCGGGTTGACGTAGTCGAGATGGACGAAGTCGGGCCCGTATTTCACCGCGCCGAAATTCGAATAGGCATGGGTGACGGTGGTGTCCTGGGCAAGAACAGCACCGGGCGCGGCGGGGGCTGCGAGCGCGAGCGCGGCGGCGGCCGCAAGACGGGCCTGGCCAAGACGGAACTGGCCAAGACGAAACTGGCCAAGACGGAACTGGGCGATGGGCATCGGGTGCTGTCCTTCGTATGGGGCGGATGTGATCGGTCGGATACACGCTAAAGCGCAGGCGGGGGCGCGTTCAAGGCGAGAATGCGTGAGCAACGCGTGTTCGCCCCCGGCACGGCGGCCGGAAACGCAAACGGCCGCGCCGGTTGCCCGATGCGGCCGCGTGTTTCGGTATCAAACCCGGACGGTGGGATCAGCCGCCGATGGTCGCGAGGTAGGCGATCAGGTTGGCGCGGTCTTCGATGTCCTTCATGCCCTTGTAGGTCATCTTGTTGCCCGGCGCGTAGTCCTTCGGGTTCTCGATGTATTTCTGGATTTCATCCGGCGTCCAGCTGCCACCCTGAAGGGCGGTGAGCGCGTCGGAGTAGCCGAAATCGGCGACTGCGGCCATTGGCCGATCGACCAGCCCCCACAGGTACGGTCCGGTCGAATTGGCGCCGTCCTCGAGCTTGTGGCAGGCCTTGCAGGCCTTGAATTCCTTTTCGCCCGCGGCGGCGTCGGCGGCGGCATAGACCTCCTCGAAGCTCACTTCGACGACGTCTTCCGGCTCGTCGCCGTGGTCTTCGGCGTCCATCGCTGCGATCACGTAGCCGCGGGGCGTTTCATGTTCTTCGTCGCCATGCTCGCCATGGCCGGCGTCGTCAGCCACCTTATACATGGAGCTCGCCGCCCAATTGGCGAAAAGGAGGATGAGCAGCGCGGCGATGGCGGAAGCGCCAAACTTCATCAGGTTGTTTGTGTTGAACATGTCGCGGTCCTGAGTTCCCTGTGTCCGGGCCCTTCTATCCGCTTCCATAGATGCGTTTCAAGCGATATGAGCGCGACGAATTGGCCGAAGGCCGCGACAAACCCGGAGGACCCGCCGAAATGCCCCGCAAGATCGCCTTTCAGGGCGAACCAGGCGCCTATTCGCACGAGGCCTGCCGCGAGGCGCGGCCCGATCACGAGGTGCTGGCGTGCGAGACCTTCGACGAGGTGATCGCGGCGGTGCGCGGCGGTGTGGCGGAGCTGGCGATGCTGCCGGTCGAGAACTCGACCTATGGCCGGGTCGCCGACATCCACCGGCTGCTGCCGGAATCGGGGCTGCATATCCACGACGAGGCTTTCCTGCGGGTGCGGATCAGCCTGCTCGGTCTGCCCGGAACGGCGCTGGACGATATTCGCGAGGTGCGCGCCCATCTCGTGCTGCTGCCGCAATCGGCGAACTTTCTGCGCGCGCACGGGATCAAGGGCCACGCCGCGGCCGACAGCGCCGGGGCGGCCGCCGAGCTGGCCGAACACCGGACGCCGGGCGAGGGCGTGCTGGCGTCGTCGCTGGCGGGCGAGATCTACGGGCTCGAGGTGCTGGCGTCCGACATCGAGGATCATGGCCACAACACCACGCGCTTTGTCATCATGGGCCGCGAGATCGACCTGACCCGGCGCGGGACCGACGCGATGATGACGACCTTCGTCTTCGAGGTGCGCAACATTCCCGCTGCGCTCTACAAGGCGATGGGCGGGTTCGCGACAAACGGCGTCAACATGACGAAGCTCGAGAGCTACATGATCGACGGCTCGTTCACGGCGACGCGGTTCTATGCCGATATCGAGGGCCACCCGGACGATCCTGCGGTGGCCCGGGCGCTCGAAGAGCTCGACTATTTCACCAACAATCTCGACATTCTGGGCGTCTATCCCGCCGACCCGCGCCGCTACATGTAGGGGGCGGGACGGCACGCAACAGGATCGGGAACCGCCGATTTCGGCCTGCCTTGACGTGCGCTGGTCTGCGCGTCGCGGCGCGGTCGAAACGCCCAAACTGGGCCAGTTTCCTAGGAAACTGGCATCATAGTGAAACGACAGGGAGAAACCCGGTCATTTGACGGGGATGAGGGGGGCGACGGGGAAGGCGGGGAAGGCGCGGTGCCTCAGCCCGATGTCTTGTCCTTGCCGAGATCCGCGGCCAGGCGGAAGCCGATCCGGTTCGGCGGCTCTTCGGACGCATCCTCGCGGGGCAGGGCGCGCAGCATCACGTTGAGTTGGCTGACGTGCTGGATCAGCTGGGTTTTCGCGCCGCCGCCGTCGCTGCCGTAGAAGGTGACGATATCGGGGTCGAAGTAACCGACGCCCTCGATTCGCAGCACGCCCGCGTCGCCGCCGGTGAACCCCATGGCGACTTCGTGTTCGTTGTCGAGCTGCTCCTCGAAATTCTGGATATAGAGAATGAGCCGCTCATAGGCCCATTCGGCCGTGCTTTTCTCTTCGAAGGGCCTGTCGGTGATCTCCTTGGGCAGCGGCTTCTGCTCCGCCGTCAGCGGTGCATCCTCGTCGCATCTGGCCACGCGGGCCGGTGGGTGGGTGTCGGGTTTCGCCATTCTCACGCCCCCTTGCTGCGCCACAGCCAGGCGCCGTCGCCGCGCCGTTCCCGGGTGACGAGACCGGCGTGATAGAGGTGATTGAGGTGCCCCATCGCCTCGACCAAAGCAAGCCCGTATTCGCCGTCGCCGATCCGGCGGCCGTAGAGCGCGGGGAAACATTCGACGGCGGTATGCGGCTCGGCGAGGACGGCGCGCAGCCGGTCGAGCGCGCCGTGGTGGTTGCCGATGAGTTGGCGCATCCGGGTCGGCAGGCCGGTGTAGGGCAGCTTGTGACCGGGCAGCACGAGGTGGCGGTCGTCGGCGAAGGCGGAGAGCTGCGTGCAGCTGTCGAGCCAGTCGCCCACCGGGTCGGCGGCGGGCTCGGTCGCATAGACGCCGAGGTTGGGGCTGATCGTGGCGAGCAGCTGGTCGCCGCCGATCACCAGGTCGCAGTCGCGGCTCCAGAAGGTGGCGTGTTCCGGCGCGTGGCCGTTGCCGATGCGCACATCCCAGTCGCGTGCCCCGAAGCGCAGCATGCTGCCCTCCTTGATGCGGCGGAAACCGAGCGGCATGTCGGCGACGATGTCGGCGTAGTTGAACGGGCGTGCGCGCTTTCGTTCCTCGTAGACCGCGTCGTCCATCCCGGCGGACCGCCAGTAGGCAAGCGTCTCGTCCACCGGCACCATCTGCTCGTCGAGCAGGAGCATCCGGGCGAAGAGCCAGGCAGTGCGGGTGGTGACGAGTTCGGCACCGTGGTCGCGCTGAAACCATCCGGCGAGCCCGACATGGTCGGGGTGGTGGTGGGTGACGATCACCCGGGCGATGGGAGGTCCCGCGAGCGGACCTTCGAGCAGTTTTTGCCAGATCGCGCGGGTGCGCCTCGTGTCGAAGCCGGTGTCGACGATGGTCCAACCGTCGTCATCGCGGAGGGCGAAAACATTGACGTGGTCCAGTTTCATCGGCAGGGGCAGGCGCATCCACAGCACGCCATCGGCGACCTCGGTCGCCGCGCCCTCGGCGGGCGGCTCTTGCCAGGGGAACCTGATTGGCGCGTTCATCGGGCGAGGTCCTCGGGGCGGATCGCATAGAGGCCCGCGGCACCGGCCCGGGCCTGGGCGATCAGTGGAACGTATTCCGGCAGCAACCGCTCGATGTAGCAGCGCGCGAGCGCGGTCCGCGGGCCGGCGCGGCCCTCGGCGCAGGCGGCCTTGAGATGGTAGAAGGCGCCGAGTACGCGCGCACTCGCGGCAAGGAAGGGCACTGCGCCTGCGAAGCGCTCCTCGATTTCCTGCTCGACCAGCCATTCGACCGTTTCGCGCAAGGTCTCGGCGGCGCTCCAGACCGTATCGGCCAGGTCCGGCAGGACGGGGCGGGCCAGTTCGGTCACCTTCTCGCCCTCGTCGAACATCCGGTAGGCGGCTTCGCCCCCGTCCATCATCTTGCGGCCCACCATATCCATCGCCTGGATCCCGTTGGTGCCTTCGTAGATCGTCGTGACCCGGACATCGCGCAGGTATTGCGCGGCGCCGGATTGCTCGATGTACCCCAGGCCGCCGTGCACCTGGATGCCGAGACCCGCGACCTTCACGCCGACATCGGTGCCGCAGGCCTTGGCGATCGGCGTCAGCAGCGCCGCCCGCGCGGCCCAGTCGGGATCATTGGTGGCCTTTTCCATGTCGATCGCCGCGGCGCAGGCAAGCGCGAGCGCGCGGGCGGCGAAGATTTCGGCCTGCATCTCGACCAGCATCCGGCGCACGTCGGCATGGTCGACGATGGTGCCCGAGCCCTTTCCCGTGCCTTCGACCGGGGTGCGGCCCTGCTTGCGGTCCATCGCGAAGGCCAGCGCGTGCTGGAAGGCGCCTTCGGCCGCGCCGATCCCCTGCAGGCCGACCTGGACGCGGGCGTTGTTCATCATCGTGAACATCGCCGTCATCCCGGCGTTTTCGGCGCCAACCAGCCAGCCGGTCGCGCCCTCGAACGCCATCAGGCAGGTCGGGCTGGCGTGCAGGCCCAGCTTGTGCTCCAGGCTCACGACCCTGAGCGCGTTCGCCGGACCCGGGTTGCCGTCTTCATCGGGGAGGAACTTGGGCACCAAAAACAGGCTGATGCCCCTGGTGCCCCGGGGCGCGTCCGGCAGGCGGGCGAGGACGAGGTGGCAGACGTTGCCGCCGAAGTCGTGGTCGCCCCAGGAGATGTAGATCTTCTGGCCGGTGAGCGCGTAGGTGCCGTCGCCGTTGGGCACGGCTCTGGTCGTCAACGCGCCGACGTCGGAGCCCGCCTGCGGCTCGGTCAGGTTCATCGTGCCGGTCCATGCGCCGGACATGAGTTTCGGCAGGTAGAGCGCTTTGAGCTCGGGGCTCGCATGCGCCTCCAGCGTCTCGATCTGGCCCTGGGTGAGCAAGGGGTTCAGCCCCAGCGCGAGCGCGGCGCCCGACATCATGTCGTTGACCGCAGCGGCGAGGGTGAAAGGCAGGCCCATGCCGCCGTGTTCGGGATTGCCCGCGAGGCCGACCCAGCCGCCCGCCGCGATCTGGGCGTAGGCATCCGCGAAACCGGGGGCGGTGCGCACCGCGCCGTCTTCAAGGATCGCGCCGTGGGTGTCGCCCACCCGTTGCAGAGGCGCAAGGACGCCGTCGGACAGCTTCGCCGCTTCGGCCAGGATCGCGCTCACCGTGTCCGGCGTGGCCTCGGCGAAACGGTCGGTGGCGGCGACTTCGGGGAACCTGACGACATGGTCGAGGATGAAACGGATCTCGTCGGCGGGGGCGCGGTATGGCATTCGGGGTTCCTCGCAGACTTGACGACACAACCGGGGCGGTCTCGATCAATACCGTTTCAGATCGGGACGATCCGAAAATGGTTTTGATCCAGATTCAAGTGTTAGAGCAAAATCCCGGGATCAGGCTGTTTCAATCTGATCGGTTTTTGCTCTAATGCTTGGCCAAACCTCCCCGGCAACAGGCCGTAGCACAAGGAATACGCAGCGTCATGACAGAAACCGTCCGTCTCGACGACAGCGCGGCCGGCGTGGCGCGGGCCGCGGCGCTGTTGCGCGATGGGGCGCTGGTGAGCTTCCCGACCGAGACGGTCTACGGCCTCGGCGCGGACGCGACCAATGACCGGGCGGTGGCGCGGATCTTCGAGGCCAAGGGGCGGCCCCGGTTCAACCCGCTGATCGTGCATCTGCCGGATGTCGCGGCCGTAGAGGCGGTGGCGGTGCTTGAAGGGGACGCGCTGCGGCTGGCAGACGCTTTCTGGCCCGGGCCGCTCACGCTGGTGCTGCCACGCAAGGAAACGGGCGGGCTTTCGCGCCTTGTCTCCGCCGGCTTGCCGACGGTCGCGGTGCGGGTGCCCGACCATGGGCTTGCCCGACGGCTGCTGGCCGCGACCGGGCGTCCGGTTGCGGCGCCGTCCGCCAACCCGTCCGGTCGGATCTCGCCAACCGAGGCGGACCACGTGCTGGCCGGGCTTTCGGGGCGGATCGAGGCGGTGCTCGACGGTGGGGCCTGCCCGGTGGGGGTGGAATCGACCATCGTCGGGTTTGCGCCCGGGTCGGGTGGGGGGGCGGTCCCGGAGCCGGTGCTGCTGCGTCCGGGCGGGCTGCCGGTGGAGGCGATCGAGGCCTGTCTCGGGGCGCCGCTGGCGGTGCAGGCCGAGGGTGGTCCGGTCAGCGCGCCGGGCCAGCTCGCCTCGCACTACGCGCCGCGCGCGCCGGTAAGGCTGGGCGCGGTGGAAGCCCGGCCCGATGAGCGCTTGCTGGGGTTCGGGCCGGTCGACGGTGCGGTGCTCAACCTGTCGCCGTCGGGCGATCTGGTCGAGGCGGCGGCCAATCTGTTTCACCACCTGCACGCGCTCGACCTGGACGGGGCCAGGCCGATCGCGGTGTCGCCGATCCCGGAGCATGGGCTCGGGGTGGCGATCAACGACCGGCTGCGGCGGGCGGCGGCGCCGCGCGGGTGAGTTCGAATTGCGGGCGCCATCCGACCGATATCCGACCGCCGCGGGGGCGCTGCCGATGGCCCTTGGTGCCCCTGGGTGCGCCTGGGCTGCGACGCACTCCCGGAAGTCTGCGGCCGAGAAAAGGGAGAGGTGGGCCGGTTTTGTTCCCCCCCCCGCCCCCCCCGGCAAAAAGGCACAGCAGCCTTCGCGCGGGATTGCCGCACCGCCCCGGTTTGATGCAAAATCCCGATCGACGTGCCAGTTTTCAATAAAAAGGGTCGATCATGCTGGTGAAGCTCGAGATGTTCATGGCGCTCGCCCGCGAGCAGCATTTTGGTCGGGCGGCGGAGAGCCTCGGGATTACCCAGCCGACCCTGTCGACCGGGCTGAAACAGCTCGAAGAGACATTGGGCGTGCAGCTGGTGCGGCGCGGCTCGCGCTATGGCGGGCTGACGCCCGAAGGACAGCGCGCGCTGGTCTGGGCGCGGCGGATCGTCGGCGACAGCCGGCGGTTCCGGGAGGAAATGCGCGCGGCCCACGCGGGGTTGGCGGGACATCTGCGCCTCGCCGTCATTCCGACGGCCCTGACCTGGGCGTCGCGTCTTGCGGCCGGATATGCGGCGCAGCACCCGAAGGTCGCTTTCACGATCCTGTCGCGCAATTCCGGCGACATTCTCGCGATGCTGGAAAACTTCGAGGCGGATGCGGGGTTGTCCTATCTGGACAACGAACCGCTCGGCCGGGTGACCACGGTGCCGCTCTACCGCGAGCGCTACACGGTCCTGTGCCCCGCCGATCACCCGCTGGCGGCGCGCGGCGAGATCGGTTGGGCCGACCTCGCCGGGGTGCGGCTCTGCCTGCTTACGCCCGACATGCAGAACCGACGGATCATCAACCGCGCCTTCATGGAGGCCGGGGTGCAGCCGGTGGTGGAGATGGAATCGAACTCCACCGTGGTGCTGGCGAGCCATGTTGCGGCGGGCGGCTGGGTGACGGTGCTGCCGGGCGATGTGGCGCGGTTCCTGGCGACCGGGCAGGGGCTCGGCGTGGTGCCGATCCGGCAGCCGGCCCCGGGCCCCGCGGTGGGGCCCGCCGTGGGGTTGGTCGCGCTGCACCAGGAGGTGCACACGCCGGTGCTGAGATCGCTCCTCGACGCGGCGGCGCAGATCTCAGTGATAGAGTAAGCCTATCGCTTGACGGATATGCCATATTGAATTTCAATCCATCATCTGGGACAGCGGGTCTCTGTCCCCGGGAGGAGCACATGTTGGACGACGTTGCGACCGAAACCGCCATCGCGGCGGCAATCGAGGCCGAGGTGAGCCGCGAGGGCCCGCTGTTGCCGATCCTCCACCGCATCCAGCACCTGTTCGGTTATGTGCCCGAAGTGGCGCTGCCGATGATCGCCGAGGCGCTCAACATCGGGCGCGCGGAGGTGCATGGGGCGATAAGTTTCTACCCCGATTTCCGGACCCAGCCGGCGAAGACGCCGGTGGTCAAGATCTGCCGCGCCGAAGCCTGCCAGGCGCAGGGGAGCGCGGCGCTGGCCGCTGCGGCCGAGACGCTTTCGGCACAGGTGACGGTCGAGCCGGTCTATTGCCTCGGGCTCTGCGCCAACGGGCCGGCGGCGATGGTGGGCGAGCGGCCGATGGCGGCGGCAACGGTGGAGAAGCTCACGGAGGCTTTGGCGAAATGAAGGTGTTTGTGTCCGTCGATGCCGTGGCCCGGGCGCTGGGCGCCGAAGAGCTCGCCTGGGCGCTGATCCGCGAGGCGGAGGCACGCGGGCTGCCGCTCGACATCACCACCGTCGGCTCGCGCGGGATGACCTGGCTGGAGCCGCTGGTCGAGATCGAAGAGGACGGCGTGCGCCACGCCTACGGGCCGGTCACGGCCGAAGACGTGCCGGCGCTGCTCGACGGCAGCTTTCCCGGGCACGGGCCGACCGAGGAAATTCCGTTTTTTGCCCGCCAGACCCGGCTCACCTTTGCCCGTTGCGGGGTGATCGACCCGTTGTCGCTGGACGCCTTTGAGGCGCACGGCGGGCTTGCGGGCCTGAACGCCGCGTTGGCCGACCCCGCGTCCATCGTGCCGGCGATGATCGACAGCGGGCTGCGCGGACGCGGCGGTGCTGGGTTCCCGACGGGGATCAAGTGGCGCACCGTGGCCGAGGCGCAAGCCGAGCGGAAGTACATCGTGTGCAATGCCGACGAGGGCGATTCGGGCACCTTTGCCGACCGGATGCTGATCGAGGGCGACCCGTTTTCGCTGATCGAGGGCATGGCGATTGCCGGGATCGGTGTCGGTGCCACGATGGGCTATGTCTACCTGCGCTCGGAATACCCCGACGCTATCGCCACGATGACCCGGGCGGTCGAGATCGCCCGTGCGGCGGGGCTGCTTGGCGACAGCGTGCTGGGCGCGGGGCCGGCCTTCGACATGGAGGTGCGGGTCGGCGCCGGGGCTTACGTCTGCGGCGAGGAGACCTCGTTGCTCAATTCGCTCGAAGGCAAACGCGGCGTGGTGCGCGCGAAACCGCCGTTGCCCGCGCTCGAAGGGCTGTTCGGCAAGCCCACCGTGGTCAACAACGTGATCTCGCTCGCCACCGTGCCGGTGATCTTCGAGAGAGGCGCTGCGTTTTACGCGAGCTTCGGCCTTGGCCGGTCGCGCGGTACGATCCCGCTTCAGATCGCGGGCAATGTCCGTTTTGGCGGGCTGTTCGAGACCGCTTTCGGGATGCCGCTCGGCGAGATCGTGACCGGGATCGCCGGCGGCACCCGGTCGGGGCGGCCGGTGAAGGCGGTGCAGGTCGGCGGGCCGCTCGGCGCCTATCACCCGGTTGCGGATTTCGACACGCCGTTCGGCTACGAGGAGTTCGACGGCTCCGGCGGGCTGGTGGGGCATGCGGGGTTGGTGGTGTTCGACGATACCGTCGACATGGCCCAGCAGGCGCGCTTCGCCTTCGAGTTCTGCGCGCTGGAGAGCTGCGGGAAATGCACGCCATGTCGGGTCGGGTCGGTGCGCGGGGTCGAGACCATCGACCGCTGGATCGCGGGGGAGGACATGCGCGAGTTGGTGCTCGATTTGTGCGACACGCTGAAGGACGGCTCGCTCTGCGCGCTGGGCGGGTTCACCTCCTATCCGGTGCGCTCGGCGGTGATGTTTTTCCCGGAGGATTTCGAGCAGGACCGGGAGGTGGCGCAATGAGGTTGCGGCGCGCGCAGAACGGGCTTTCGAAAGCCCGTTGCAACGCGATTACGAAATCGCGTTCACAAGGCGCTTGGAAGCGCCTTCCCCGCCGGACGGAGGAGCGGACATGAGAGATTTCATCATCCCCTGGGACGAAACCGATCGCGGCACGCCCGCCGCCACCCCCGTCGCAGGTGGCGCACCGGTGACGCTCACTGTCGACGGGTTTGCCGTGACCGTGCCAACGGGCACCTCGGTGATGCGCGCGGCCAGCCTCGCCGGAATTCAGGTGCCGAAGCTCTGTGCTACGGACGCGGTCGAGGCCTTCGGCTCCTGCCGGCTCTGCGTGGTCGAGATCGAGGGCCGCCGCGGCACGCCCTCATCCTGCACAACGCCGGTGACGAACGGCATGGTCGTGCACACCCAGTCCGACAAGGTGCGCAAGATCCGCCGCGGCGTGATGGAGCTCTACATCTCCGATCACCCGCTCGACTGCCTGACCTGTGCGGCCAATGGGATTTGCGAATTGCAGGACATGGCGGGCGTCGTCGGTCTGCGCGAGGTGCGCTACGAAGGCACCGAGAACCATTTCGAGGTGCGCCAGAACGGTGAGGCGAACCCGCTTTGGCAGGCGAAGGACGAGACCAACCCCTATTTCACCTACGACCCGGCGAAATGCATCGTCTGCTCGCGCTGCGTGCGCGCCTGTGAGGAGGTGCAGGGCACCTTCGCGCTCACCATCGAGGGGCGCGGCTTCGACAGCCGGGTTTCGCCGGGCATGAGTGCCGACGATTTCCTCTCGTCCGATTGCGTGAGCTGCGGCGCCTGCGTCCAGGCCTGCCCGACGGCGACGCTGCAAGAAAAGAGCGTGATCGACCTTGGCACGCCGAGCCGCTCGGTGGTGACCACCTGCGCCTATTGCGGGGTCGGCTGCTCGTTCAAGGCGGAAATGAACGGTGACACACTTGTGCGCATGGTGCCCGCCAAGGGGGGCAAAGCCAACCGGGGGCATTCCTGCGTGAAGGGCCGGTTTGCCTGGGGTTATGCCAACCACCGCGACCGGGTGCTCTCGCCGATGATCCGCGACAGCGTGGAAGACCCGTGGCGCGAAGTGTCGTGGGAGGAGGCGCTGGGCTTCGCCGCGAAACGTTTGCGCGCGATCCAGGCCGATCATGGGCGCCGCTCGATCGGCGTCATCACCTCGTCGCGCTGCACCAACGAGGAAACCTACCTCGTCCAGAAGCTCACCCGCGCGGTGTTCCTCAACAACAACACCGACACCTGCGCCCGGGTCTGCCACTCGCCCACCGGCTATGGGCTGGGCCAGACCTTCGGCACCTCGGCGGGCACGCAAGATTTCGACAGCGTGGAACAGACGGATGTGGTCATCGTGATGGGGGCGAACCCGACCGACGCGCACCCGGTGTTCGCGTCTCGGCTGAAGAAGCGGCTGCGCGCGGGGGCGAAGCTCATCGTGATCGATCCGCGCCGGATCGACCTGGTGAAGTCGAGCCATATCGAAGCCGCGCATCACCTGGCGCTGCGCCCCGGCACCAACGTCGCCGTCATCACCGCGCTCGCGCATGTGATCGTGACCGAGGGGCTGGCGGATGAGACCTTCATCAAGGCGCAATGTGACACGGAGAGCTTTGCGGACTACGTGAGCTTCGTCTCCGACGACCGCCACAGCCCCGAGGCGACGGAGGCCTTCACCGGGGTGCCCGCGGCCGCGTTGCGCGCCGCCGCGCGCACTTTTGCCACGGGGGGCAATGGCGCGGTCTACTATGGGCTCGGCGTGACCGAGCACAGCCAGGGCTCGACCACGGTGATGGGCATCGCCAACCTCGCGATGCTCACGGGCAATATTGGCCGGCCCGGGGTGGGTGTGAACCCACTGAGGGGACAGAACAACGTGCAGGGTTCGTGCGACATGGGCAGCTTCCCGCACGAATTGCCGGGCTACCGGCATGTGAAGAACGCGGAGGTGCGCGGGATATTCGAGCGCCGCTGGGGCGTCGAGATCGACCCTGAGCCGGGCTTGCGCATTCCCAACATGCTCGACGCCGCCGTCGATGGCAGCTTCCGCGGGCTCTACGTCCAGGGCGAGGACATCCTGCAATCGGACCCCGACACCAAACACGTCGCCGCCGGCCTCGCGGCGATGGAATGTGTGATCGTGCATGATCTGTTCCTCAATGAGACCGCCAACTACGCCCATGTGTTCCTGCCGGGCTCGACCTTCCTCGAGAAGGACGGGACCTTCACCAACGCCGAACGCCGCATCAACCGGGTGCGCGAGGTGATGAAGCCGCGTAATGGGATGGCCGACTGGGAGGTGACGCAAGCGCTGGCCAATGCGATGGGGGCGGGGTGGTCCTATACGCATCCGGCCGAGATCATGGACGAGATCGCCGAGACCACGCCCAGCTTCGCCGGTGTGAGCTACGACGCGCTGGAGCGGCTGGGCTCGGTGCAATGGCCCTGCAACGAGGCCCGCCCGGAGGGCACGCCGCTGATGCATGTGGACGGCTTCGTGCGCGGCAAGGGGCGGTTCATCGTCACCGAATACGTGGCGACCGACGAAAAGACCGGCCCGCGCTTTCCGCTCTTGCTGACGACGGGGCGGATCCTCAGCCAGTACAACGTCGGCGCGCAGACGCGGCGCACCGAGAACAACGTCTGGCACGCAGAGGACGTGCTGGAGATCCACCCGCATGACGCCGAGCAACGCGGGATCTCGCACGGCGGCTGGGTCAAACTCGCCTCGCGCTCGGGCGAGACGGCCCTGCGCGCCGAGATCACCGAGCGGGTGAGCCCGGGCGTGGTCTACACCACCTTCCACCACCCCGACACGCAGGCCAATGTGGTCACCACGGATTATTCCGACTGGGCCACCAACTGCCCGGAATACAAGGTGACGGCGGTGCAAGTGATGCCGACGAACGGGCCGACCGACTGGCAAGAGAAATACGCCGCGCAGGCGGCGAAGGCGCGCCGGATCGAGGCGGCCGAATGACCGGCGCCCGGAGCTTTTCCGGCCTCGCGGTCGGGCGGGACGGGGCGCGGACGGTGACCCGGTCGCTTCCGCAAGAGGTGCCGGTGGCGATCACCTTCAATGGCACCACGCTGGCGGTGATGATGGCGACGCCCGGTGACATCGTAGATTTTGCCCATGGCTTCGCGCTCACCGAGGGCGCGGTCGGGGCGCTCGATGAGATCGAGACCTTCGAGATCGTCGAGGGGCCGCAGGGGATCGAGGCGCGGTTCTGGTTGGCCGAGGCGCGCGCGGAGGTGCTCACGGACCGGCGCCGGAAGATGGCGGGGCCGGTCGGCTGCGGGCTTTGCGGGATCGATTCGCTCGATGCGGCCGTGCGGGACCTGCCCCGGGTGACTTCCGATCTGATGCTGACGCAGGCCGAGATCGCGGGGGCTCCGGACGCGCTGAAAACCCACCAGCCGCTGCATGACCGTACCCGCGCGATCCATGCCGCGGGCTTTTTGAAACCGGGCGCCGGGCCCGGTACAGGGATCGTTCTGGCGCGCGAGGATATCGGGCGGCACAACGCGCTCGACAAGCTGATCGGGGCGCTTGCGCGGGCCGGTGAAGATCCAGGCGCGGGCGCGGTGGTGCTGACCAGCCGGGTGTCAGTCGAGATGGTGCAGAAGGCGGCGTTTGCCGGTATCCCGGCGATCATCGCCGCCTCTGCGCCGACAGCACTTGCGCTCGCCCAGGCCGACGCGGCGGGGCTGACGCTCGCCGCTTTCGTGCGCGACGGGCGGTTCGATCTCTATTCCCACCCCGAGCGGGTGCAGACGGGGGAGACAGATGTCGCCTGACAAGATGGCCCATATGGCCAACCAGATCGCCGCGTTTTTCCGCAGCCAGCCCGGTGACACGGCCGACAGCGTGGCCGGACATCTCGGCGATTTCTGGGAGCCCCGGATGCGCCGGCAACTGCTCGACCACGTCGCCGCGGGCGGGGCCGGGCTGGACCCGGAGGTGATCGAGGCCGCGCAGCGGATGCCTGCGCCCGCAGAGTGACGCCGGGGCAACACGGCCCGGCTTGACCGTGCCTGGTTGACTGGGCCCGGCCCGACCGGCCAAGCTGCGCGGGCGGAGGAGACACCATGCGCGACATCAATGCCGAGCTTCCCGACACGCCGTTCTGGCGGGCCTACAATGGCAAGTTTGCCGGCCTGCCGAGCTGGGCGGGGTTCGATGCTTTCTGGAAACGGTTCGAAGCCGCGGGCGGGGACTGGTACGTGTTCGACCCCAGCGGGGACGCGCCCGAAGCGCCGGTTGTGGATGTCGCGGAAGGTCTCGCCGAGGCGCGCGCCTGTGTCGAGCAGGTCCGGGCGCGCAGCTTCTGCGGCGCGGTCTTTGCCGACGACCTCGAAAACCCCGGTTTCGTGAAGGTCTTCGATCCCTACCGGATGGGCGGGGTTTGCGGCGGATCGGGGGATCGGGTGTTGCCGCGATGGATCTTCAGCCGGATTGCGCCCGATCCGTTGCCGCGCCTGCCGGATGTGCCGGAGAAGAAAGGCCTGTTCGCGCGGCTTGTCGGCTGAGACGCGCCGCGGGCCGCCCAGCGCGCGGACCGTCTGCGAGACTGCTATGAGGCTGCTACGAGACGGCGCGCTGGTGATGTTCGATCAGCTTGAGACCACCCGGCTCGCGCAGATACGTCGTGGTGCAATGCGCGGTGTAGTCGTCTTGGCCGTCGCACCGCGCGGTCGCATGATAGCGCAGCGTGATCCGGTCATCGACGACCTCCATTTTCTGGTGGTCGAAGACCACGGCCTCCCAGCGCGGGGCGTTTTTCAGGGCATCGAGGATGTGGTCTCCCTTCAGCGGGCCCGGCCGGTCGGGGAACCACATCTCGGCGTCTTCGACCATGTGGGCCCGGTAGAACGCCGGGCCTTCGAGCCAGAAGTTTTCCTCGACAGCCCAAAGGCTCGTGTGGGCAAACGGGTCATTGACAGCAGTCGTCATGTCGACCTCCATCGCTACCTGTCCGATATATGGGGCGGCGCGGGCGCGGGCGGAACCGACGGGCTTCACTTTTTCGCGCGCTGGCTTGGCCCAGCGCATCAGGTTTTGCGCTCGGCGCGGACGTGCCCTAGAAGGGGCCGGTGCGAACAGGGAGAATGGCGTGGCATCCATCGTATCGATCGAAGGCGCGAGAAAGGTGTACGCTGGCGGCTTCGAAGCGCTGAAGGGCATCGACCTGGAGATCGAGGCGGGCGAAGTGCTGGCGCTGCTCGGGCCGAACGGGGCGGGCAAGACGACGCTGATCTCGATGATCTGCGGCGTGTCGACCATCTCCGAAGGCAAGATCACCGTCGGCGGGCATGATGTGCGGCGCGATTTCCGGGCCGCGCGCAGCCTGATCGGGCTGGTGCCGCAGGAGCTGACGGTGGACGGGTTCGAAACCGTGATGGGCACGGTTCAATTCACCCGCGGGCTGTTCGGCAAGAAGCGCGACGATGCGCTGATCGAGCGGATCCTCACCGACCTTGCCCTCATCGACAAGAAGGATGCGAAGATCATCACGCTGTCGGGCGGCATGAAGCGGCGGGTGATGATCGCCAAGGCGCTCGCACATGAACCGCGGGTGCTGTTTCTCGACGAGCCCACCGCGGGGGTCGATGTCGAGCTTCGGCGCGAGATGTGGGAGGTGATCGGGCGGCTCAAGGCGAGCGGGGTCACGATCATCCTCACCACCCATTACATCGAGGAGGCCGAGGCGATGGCCGACCGGGTCGGGGTCATCAACAAGGGCGAGCTTCTGCTGGTCGAGGACAAGGACAGCCTGATGGCGCGGATGGGTCGCAAGACCCTGGACGTGGCCCTGACCGAGCCGCTCGACATCCTGCCCGAGAGCCTGGTGTCGAAGGGTGTGCAACTCGGCGCGGACGGTCAGAGCCTGGTCTACGAATACGACACCAACGCGGAAGCGACCGGGATAACCGATCTGCTTGCCGAGATCCGCGCCGTGGGGCTGCACTTTGCCGATCTCGACACCCACCAATCGAGCCTTGAGGAGATTTTCGTCGGTCTCGTCGGGGAGGGCCGGACATGAATTTCCACGCGATTGCAGCAATCTACCGGTTCGAAATGGCCCGGTTCTTCCGCACGATCTGGCAGAGCGTCGTTTCGCCGGTGCTGTCGACCTCGCTCTATTTCATCGTCTTCGGCTCGGCCATCGGCTCGCGCATCCAGGAGGTCGACGGGGTGAGCTACGGCGCGTTCATCGTGCCCGGGCTGATCATGCTCACGGTGCTCCAGCAATCGATCTCCAACGCCGCCTTCGGGATCTATATGCCGAAATTCACGGGGACCATCTTCGAGCTGTTGTCGGCGCCGGTGGACGTGTTCGAGGTCGTCATCGGCTATGTCGGGGCGGCGGCGACCAAGAGCCTGATCATCGGTTCGGTCATCCTCGCGACCTCGTTCTTCTTCGTCGATCTCAGCATTGCGCACCCGGTCTGGATGCTGGCCTTTCTGGTGCTGACCTGTTTCAGCTTCGCCATGTTCGGCTTCATCATCGGCATCTGGGCCAAGAGCTTCGAACAGCTCAACCTGATCCCGATGCTGATCGTGACTCCGCTGGTGTTCCTCGGCGGCTCGTTCTACTCGATCACCATGCTGCCGCCGTTCTGGCAGGGGGTGACGATGTTCAACCCGGTGGTCTATCTCGTCTCCGGTTTTCGCTGGTCATTCTTCGGGTTCGCGGACGTGCCGGTGGCCATTTCACTGGCCGCGATCGCGGTGTTCGCGGCGGTTTGCATGGCCGGGATCTGGTGGATCTTCCGGACCGGCTGGCGGCTCAGGACCTGAGGCGAAAAAACAACGCGGAGGGGAATTTGGCCCGTTGACTTGTGGGATACCAGTTCGCGTTCTACATGGCATCGCATGAAGCTTTTTCTCCCGTTCCTCAATCGAGCGCCGCGCGTGGCGGTGATCCGCCTGCATGGCACGATCGCCACCGGGGCACGCGGGCAGATCAACGACGCCACCTTTGCCCCGCTGATCGAACGCGCCTTCAAGCGCGGCAAGCCGGCGGCGGTGGCGCTCAGCATCAATTCGCCCGGCGGCTCGCCGGTGCAAAGTTCGATGATCGCCGCGCGGATCCGGCGGCTGGCGGCGGAGAAGGACGTGCCTGTCTATGCCTTCGTCGAGGATGTCGCGGCCTCGGGCGGCTACTGGCTCGCCTGTGCGGCCGACAGGATCTATGCCGACAAGACCTCAATCGTCGGCTCCATCGGGGTGATTTTCGCGAGCTTCGGCGCCAATGAGTTCATCGCGAAGCATGGTGTCGAGCGGCGGGTCTATACCTCGGGCGAGAACAAGTCGCAGCTCGATCCGTTCCGGCCCGAGAACGCGCAGGATGTCGCCCGGATCAAGGCGATCGGCGGCGAGATGCACGAGGTGTTCATCGACCACGTCAAGACGTCGCGCGGGGGCCGGCTGGACCCGGAGGCCGCGTTGTTTGCCGGCGAGTTCTGGACCGGCGGCACAGCCGAGGCGCTGGGGCTGGTCGATGGGATCGGCCATCTGGTGCCGGTCATCAAACAGGAATTTGGCGAGAAGGTGCGGTTTGCCATCTACGGGCCGCGCCGCTCGATGCTGAAGCGCTTCGGCGCGGCGGTCTTCGGCGATGCGCTCGCCGCCGTGGAAGAGCGCGCACTTTGGGCGAGGTTCGGTCTTTAACTCATGTACTTCAAGTTTATCACGCTCTTCCTCGTCGGCATGATGGTGCTCGCCTTCTTCGGCAAGCTCAGGTTCCCCGGCCAGAAAAAACTTCAAAACATGAAATGCCCGAAATGCGGCCGCTACCGCATCGGCAAGGGCCCCTGCGGCTGCGACAAGAAGGGTTGAGCTGTTGGATTTCGTCATTGCCTCGCTCGGGCTGGTAATCCTCCTCATTGCCGGCGACAGTCTGGTGCGCGGCGCGGTCAACCTGTCGCTCCGGCTCGGCGTGCCGGCGCTGATCGTCTCACTCACCATCGTCGCCTTCGGCACCTCGGCGCCGGAACTGCTTATTTCGGTGCGGGCGGTGCTCGAAGGTGTGCCAGGGCTCGCGATGGGCAACGTGGTGGGTTCGAACACCGCCAACATCCTCCTGGTGCTGGGTGTGCCGGCGTTGCTCAAGGGGCTCGACACAGCCGGCTGCGACACAAGTCACAACTACGTCTACATGATCCTGGCCACGGTCCTGTTCATCGGCCTCGCGTTTGGCGGCCAGTTCGGCTGGCCGCAGGGCATCATCCTGCTCGCAGGCCTTGCGCTGATGCTCACGTCGGCCTTTCGCGAGGCGCAGACCCACCGCCGCGAGGTCAAGGCGCAGCTTGCGGCCGAGCTAACGGCCAAGGGCGAGGCGCTGGACCCGGACGCGCTGGAGGCGCAGGCGGAGGCCGAGGAGGAAGGCGAGGTCGAGGGTGTCGACCCCGACATGGCCTGGTGGAAAGTGCTGCTGTTCCTCGGCCTCGGGCTTATCGGCCTGCCGCTGGGCGCCGACATCCTGGTCGACAGCTCGACCAACATCGCGCGGCACTACGGCGTGTCGGAGACCGTGATCGGGCTAACGCTGGTGGCGATCGGCACCTCGCTGCCGGAGCTCGCGACCACGGTGATGGCGGCTTATCGCAGACAGGCCGACGTGGCGCTGGGCAACGTGATCGGGTCGAACATGTTCAACCTGCTCGCCATCATCGGGGTCGCCTCGATGGTCGGGCCGCTGCCGGTCGAGCCGAAGCTGTTGATGTTCGATCTCTGGGTGATGCTCGCGGCCTCGCTGTTGATCGCACCTTTCGTGTTCCGGGGTTGGCACATGGGCCGCGCCTGGGGCATCGTGTTCGCGGGGCTCTATATGGTCTATCTGTTGGCGGTCCTGAACCACTGAGGCGGACATGGCTGAGACGCGCAGGAACGGGCGGGCATTGGTAACGGGCGCAGGCGGGCGGCTGGGCCGGGCGATGGCCGTTTACCTTGCCCAGCGCGGTTACGACGTGGCGGTGCACTATGCCGGCTCCGCGGAGGGCGCGGCCGAGACGGTGGCACTGTGCGAAGCGTTGGGCGCGCGCGCGGTGGCGCTTCAGGCCGATCTGCTCGATCTGGACGCCGCGCAGGGGCTTGTGCCGCGCGCGGCCGAAGTGCTTGGCGGCCCGCTCACCCTGCTCGTCAACAACGCCTCGATCTTCGAGTACGACCGGCTCGACACGGCCACGCCCGAAAGCTGGGACCGGCACATGGGGTCCAACCTGCGGGCGCCGTTCTTCCTGACCCAGGCCTTTGCGGACCAGGCCCCCGGGGCGCAGAACGATGGGGAACCCCGCGCCAGCGCGCTTGTCGTCAACATGCTCGACCAGAGGGTGCGCAAACTCACGCCCGAGTTCATGACCTACACCATCGCCAAGATGGGGCTCTGGGCGTTCACCCGCACCGCGGCGCAGGCGCTGGCGCCGGCGATCCGGGTCAACGCGATCGGACCGGGGCCGACGCTCAAGGGCGGGCGCCAGAGCGAGGACCATTTCGCGCGGCAACGTGCGGGGACGGTGCTGGGGCGCGGCGCAGACCCCGACGACATCACCACAGCGCTCGGCTACCTGATCGATGCAAAGGCCGTCACCGGGCAGATGATCGCGGTCGACGGCGGCCAGCACCTGGCCTGGCAGACCCCGGATATTCTGGGCCTCGAATAGCCAAGACACGGTTGCCCCCGCGACAACTTGTACACGCTGTGACATGCTTGGCTTTTTCCGACACATTTCTGCCATAGTTTTCAGGCCTTTACAAAAACGTGATATTTTTTCTTAGTGAAAACAAGTCCCTAAATGACCGCCCAAAAGACAGGCAACCTGCAAAAGCCGCTGGGAAACAAGGCTTTTGCTCCTCGCGCGGCAAGCTTTCCACGGACTTATCCACAGATTCTGTGAACAGCTTTGGTCTTGTCCCCGCCCCGGCAAGATTGCAGCACGTCAGGGGAATCGGTACGCCGTTTCGCGACAGCCTGGCACGGGTCTTGCGCGTAACGCGGCGGCAGGCCGCAATGTTGCGTGGTGTTTCGCAGCAAACCTGTTTCCGGTTCAAAGCGAAAGGCTTTAGGCAGGACGGATGAGCGAGCAACCCGAACCGCAAGACACGCCCCCGACCCGGCGCGGGCACGCCTTGATTGCCGACGAGGTCAAGCGCCTCGACGGCTCGCCCGGGGTTTACCGCATGCTCGATGAAAAGGGCCGGGTGCTCTACGTCGGCAAGGCGAAGAATCTCAAGAAGCGGGTGTCGAACTACGCCAAGCCGACCGGCCACTCGGCCCGGATCGCGCGGATGATCGCGCAGACCGCCGAGATGATGTTCCTGACGACGCGCTCGGAAACCGAGGCGCTGCTGCTCGAACAGAACCTCATCAAGCAGCTCAAGCCCTATTACAACGTGCTGCTGCGCGACGACAAATCCTTCCCCAATATCCTGGTGACCGACCACGCCTTCCCGCAGATCCGCAAGCACCGGGGCGCGAAGAAGGACAAGGGGACCTATTTCGGGCCCTTCGCCTCGGCGGATGCGGTGAACCGCACGCTGAACCAGCTTCAGAAGGTGTTTCTGCTGCGCAACTGCACCGACGCGATGTTCGACAGCCGCACCCGGCCTTGCCTGCTCTACCAGATCAAGCGGTGCGCGGGGCCCTGCGTGGGCAAGATCGCCGAGGCCGACTACGCCGGGCTTGTTTCGGACGCGACGCGGTTTCTCTCCGGCAAGACCACGGCCGTGCAGGAACAGCTGGCAGGCGAGATGCAGGCGGCCTCGGACCGGATGGAGTTCGAACGCGCCGCCGCCCTGCGCGACCGGATCCGCGCGCTCACCCAGGTGCAGTCGAGCCAGGGGATCAACCCGCGCGGTGTGGCCGAGGCCGACGTGATCGCGCTGCACATGGAGGGCGGGCAAGCGTGTTGCCAGGTGTTCTTCATCCGGGCGCACCAGAACTGGGGCAACCGGGCGTTTTACCCGCGCACCGGGGCGGGGGCCGGCGAGGCCGAGGTGTTGCAGGCCTTCATCGGCCAGTTCTATGACAAGAAGGAGCCACCCCGGCTGCTGCTGCTGTCGCATCCGATCGAGGATCAGGCGCTGATGGCTCAGGCGCTGAGCGAGCGGGCGGGGCGCAAGGTGGAGCTGGCGGTGCCGCTCAGGGGCGAAAAGGCCGAGCTGTTGGCCTCGGCCGCGCGCAACGCCCGCGAAGCGCTGGGGCGCAAGATGGCGGAGACGGAAAGCCAGGCGCGGCTGCTCGACGGGCTGGCGGCGGCGTTCGATCTCGACGAGCCGCCGGGGCGGATCGAGGTCTACGACAACTCCCACATTCAGGGCGCACACGCGGTGGGCGCGATGATCGTGGCGGGGCCGGAGGGCTACATCAAGAGCCAGTACCGCAAGTTCAACATCAAAGGCGAAGAGCTCACCCCGGGCGACGATTTCGGGATGATGAAGGAGGTGCTGACCCGGCGGTTCAAGCGGCTGCTCAAGGATGACCCGGACCGGGAAGGCGAGACCTGGCCGGATCTCCTGCTGATCGACGGCGGCGCGGGCCAGGTCTCGGCGGTCAACCAGATCATGGAGGATCTCGGCGTCGAGGACATCGCGATGATCGGCGTTGCCAAGGGGATCGACCGCGATGCCGGCAAGGAGGAGTTTCACCGGATCGGGGCACGGCCGTTCGCGCTCAAACGCAACGACCCGGTGCTCTACTTCGTCCAGCGGCTGCGCGATGAGGCGCACCGCTTTGCCATCGGCACCCACCGGGCGAAACGGGCGAAGGCGATCGGCGCCACGCCGCTCGACGAAGTGCCGGGGGTGGGGGCGACGCGCAAGCGCGCGCTTCTGCAGCATTTCGGCTCGGCCAAGGCGGTGGGGCGGGCCTCGCTCGACGATCTGAAAGCGGTGCCGGGGATCTCGGCGACGCTCGCGGAGACGATCCACGGGTATTTCCAGGAGCACGGGTAGCCCGCGCCAAGGGATTCGCCCGGGCGAAATTCAGTTAGCGCTATCACAAATAAAAGCAAATACGTGCCACCCTGTCCGAGTTCGCCCACCCGTCGGACCGTCTTCGCCCGCCTCTCGGCCCGGTCCGTTCCCCATCCTTCTTTGGTCCGCCACCACCTCGGGGTGTCACGCCGGAGGCGTGCCTATGGCACGACGGCAGCGCCCCGGTCCTGCCATCGACACCCGTGCGACCGGCGGCATGGCGCCTTCGCTCGCAACTTTGCACCACCGGGCCGTCTTTCCCCGGCCACCGGAACGCGGTAGACAGGCACCATGAGATGGACCCTTCCGAACATACTCACCATTGCCCGGTTGGTCGCCGTGCCGCTGATCCCGGTGATGTTCCTGTTCTTCGCGCGGCCCTGGGCCGACTGGTACGCGATAGTCCTGTTCATCGTCGCGGCGATTACCGACTACCTCGACGGCTACCTTGCGCGCGCCTGGAAGTTGGAGACGCTGTTCGGCGCGGCGATGGACCCGATCGCCGACAAGGCGTTGGTGATGATCGCGCTTCTGGTCATCAACGGCTATTCCGGTCTGACCCCCTGGATCATGTTGCCCTCGGCGATCATCATCTACCGCGAGGTCTTCGTTTCGGGATTGCGCGAAAGCCTCGGCGACCGCGCCCGCGCGCTCAAGGTCACCAACCTCGCGAAGTGGAAGACCACCAGCCAGATGGTGGCGATTATCCTGATCTTCGCCAAGGGGGTGATCGAGCACCACGCGGTGCTGCAGGAGGGCAGCTATCGCCACTGGCTGATGGGCTGGTCCGACTGGACGGGCAACGCCGGGATCGTGCTTTTGTGGGCGGCCGGTGGGCTCACCATCATCACCGGCTGGGACTATTTCAAGAAGGCCCTGCCATTCCTGAGAGAGGATCGCCATGATTGACGTGATGTATTTCGCCTGGGTCCGCGAGCGGATCGGCGAATCGCGGGAACGGGTCGAGACGCAGGCGGCGACGGTCGCCGGCCTCGTCGACGAGCTGAAGGCGCGCGAGCCGCGCTATGCGCTGGCGTTCGAGGATCTCTCGGCGCTGCGGGTCGCGCTCGACCAGGAGCTTTGCGATTTCGACAGCCCGCTCGACGGCGTGCGCGAGGTGGCCTTCTTTCCGCCGATGACGGGCGGGTGATGCGGGTCCGGGTCCAGGCGCAGCGGTTCGACACCGGTGCGGAGCTTGAAGGCTTCGGGGCCGGCGGCGACGTGGGCGCGGTTGTGAGCTTCACCGGCGTCGTGCGCGGCACCGGCGGGCTCGCGCGGATGGAGATCGAGCACTATCCGGGCATGACCGAGAACGCGATCGCGCGGTTTGCGCAGGAAGCCCGCGATCGGTGGGGGCTGGCGGATGTGCTGGTAATCCACCGGTTCGGCAGTCTCGTGCCGGGAGAACCGATCATGATGGTCGCCACCGCCAGCCGCCACAGGGTTGCTGCCTTCGAGGCGGCGGAGTTCCTGATGGACTGGCTGAAAAGCCGGGCGCCGTTCTGGAAAAAGGAGATCGGCGCGGACGGCGAGACCTGGGTCGCGGCGAAGGACGAGGACGAAACCGCGCTCGACCGGTGGTAGTGGCGCGCGGCGTGCGGCGTGCGATCGCGGAAAGGGTCCCCCCCCCCAAAAAAAAGGCCGGGGCGGGGCCCCGGCCAGTTCTCAGGGAGTAAACGACGTCAGTGGGCGAGCAGCACCGGAACCTCGGCGAGCTCGAGCATGTTGCGGGTGGCGCCACCAAGGATCGATTCGCGGAACCTCGAATGACCGTAGGCGCCCATCACGACCAGGTCGGCGCCGATGTCGCCGGCATGGCGCAGAAGCACGTCGCAGACACGCGGCAGGGTCTTGGACAGCACCGAAACCTCGGCGCGGACGCCGTGACGCGACAGCATCTGGCTGAGCGCGCCGCCCGGATCGGAACGTTCCGGCCCGTGCTGGGGCGGATCGACGATGGCGAGGTTGACCGTGTCGGCCTGTTTCAGGAACGGCAGCGCCGCGCGGATCGCGCGCAACGCCTCGGTCGACTCGTTCCATCCGACGAGGATTGTCGAAACCTCCTGTGGCCAGTCGGTCCCGTCCGGCTGGATCAGCACCGGCACATCGCCGTCGAACATTGCGGCCTCGGTGATCGCCTCGCACTCGTGGGTGCGTCCGGCTCCATAGGGACGGGGCAGAACCACGAGGTCGGAAAACCGGGTACGGTGGGCGATCAACCCGCCGAGCGCCACGATCTGTGCCGAGACCGCGGTGGCGGACCAGGGAAAATCGACCCCCTTCAGCAATTCGCGTGCTCCGGTTTCGAGGCGGACCGAATCCTCGCGGGCCTGTGTGAGGTTGTCCTGCACGACCATTGCATTCGCACCGGCATAATAAAATCCGGGCTGGGTCCGGTCTAACCCGAGACACAGGACGTCGAGATGTGACTGTTCACGCCGGGTGAGGTCCGTCGCCGCCCTCAGCGCAGCGGCATCAACGTCGAGATCGGTCAAGACCGTGGTGATCGTCCGGTAGGTCAAGCTCATGCCTTTCCATTCAAGCGGTTGCGCGGGGGCGACCGCAGCCTGACCCACAGGCTGCACCGCGTCCCGGGGTTTTGCCTTGACATGGGTCAATGGCGGCGACGCGAACCCGATTTCGGCCTGTCTTTCGTTCGGGTGGCACAAGGGGGTGCGGCGAGAGAGCGCGGACGTACATGCACGAATTGATATGGATCAAAGCGTGTGCCGTGGTATCCGTTCAAATCGCAACAGTCGACATTTGTGCCCACAGTCGAGGTGTATCCAAGAGCACCGAGGGAGGGGGCCGACTGAAAAAGACGAAGGGACGTGAAATGTGGGATTACCTAAAACTGGTACTGCTGGGGGCCGCGGCGGTCTTCATGCTGTACCTTGCGAGTCAATCGCGCGACCTGGCCTACACGGTCGCGGCGCTGATTGGCCTTCTGAGCGCCGTGGTGGCGTTCATCTACGGCTTGCGCGGCATGGGGCACGCCAAGGTGCCGAAGACCGGATACCTTGACGGGCCGGTACGCGCCGGCGTGATTCTGACCGCGTTCTGGGCCGTGGTCGGTTTCCTCGTGGGTGTCTGGATCGCCTTCGAACTCGCCTTCCCGCAGCTCAACTTCGCCTGGGCCGAGGGGTATCTCAATTTCGGCCGCCTGCGGCCGCTGCATACCTCGGCGGTGATTTTCGCCTTCGGCGGCACCGGCCTGGTGACGACCTCGTTTTACGTGGTTCAGCGCACCTCCGGCGCCCGTCTCTGGAATGACTCGCTGGCCTGGTTCGTGTTCTGGGGCTATCAGATCACCATCCTGCTCGCCGCCACCGGCTACGTTCTGGGCGCGACCCAGTCGAAGGAATACGCCGAGTTCGAATGGTACACCGATTGGTGGCTCACCATCGTCTGGGTCGGCTACCTGCTGCTCTACATGGGCACGCTGATGAAGCGCAAGGAACCCCATATCTACGTGGCCAACTGGTTCTATTTGTCGTTCATCGTGACCATTGCGATGCTGCACGTGGTCAACAACCTGTCGATCCCGGTGTCGCTCTTCGGCTCCAAGTCGGTGCAGGTCTTCTCCGGCGTGCAGGACGCGATGACGCAATGGTGGTACGGCCACAACGCGGTCGGCTTCTTCCTGACCGCGGGCTTCCTCGGCATGATGTACTATTTCGTGCCGAAGCAGGCCGAACGGCCGGTGTTCTCCTACAAGCTGTCGATCATCCACTTCTGGGCGCTGATCTTCCTTTATATCTGGGCCGGTCCGCACCACCTGCACTACACCGCGCTGCCCGATTGGGCCGGCACGCTGGGCATGGTGATGTCGGTGATCCTGTGGATGCCGTCCTGGGGTGGCATGATCAACGGTCTGATGACGCTCTCGGGCGCCTGGGACAAGCTGCGCACCGATCCGATCATCCGGATGATGGTGGTGTCGGTCGGCTTCTACGGCATGTCCACCTTCGAAGGCCCGATGATGTCGATCAAGGCGGTGAACTCGCTGAGCCACTACACCGACTGGACGATCGGCCACGTGCACTCCGGTGCACTCGGCTGGAACGGCATGATCACCTTCGGGGCGCTCTACTTCCTGTTCCCGCGGCTGTGGAACAAGACCGGTCTTTACTCGACCCGCCTCGTCTCCTGGCACTTCTGGCTCGCGACGATCGGCATCATCTTCTATGCCGCCTCGATGTGGGTCACCGGGATCATGGAAGGCCTGATGTGGCGTGAAGTCGATGCGCAGGGCTTCCTCGTGAACTCGTTCGCCGACACCGTGGCCGCGAAGTTCCCGATGTACGTGGTGCGTGGCACCGGTGGTATCCTGTACCTCGCCGGGGCGCTCATCATGTCCTACAACCTCTGGATGACCGTCAAGAAGGCTCCGCTCGCGCGGGATGCTTCTGCCGCGGCGCCTGCTGAATAAGGAGGGCCGGACAGATGGCACTTATTGACAAACATGCGGTCCTTGAGAAGAACGCGACGCTTCTGCTCATCTTCTCGCTTCTGGTTGTGAGCATCGGCGGGATTGTCGAAATCGCACCGCTGTTCTACCTTGAGAACACGATCGAGGACGTAGAGGGCGTACGCCCCTACTCCCCGCTCGAGCTCGCCGGTCGGAACATCTACATCCGCGAGGGCTGCTACGTCTGCCACTCGCAGATGATCCGGCCGATGCGCGACGAGGTGGAACGCTACGGGCACTACTCGCTGGCCGCGGAGTCGCAATACGACCATCCGTTCCAGTGGGGATCGAAGCGGACGGGGCCCGACCTCGCGCGCGTCGGTGGCCGTTACTCTGACGAGTGGCAGGTCGACCACCTGATGGATCCACAGTCCGTGGTGCCGGAATCAGTGATGCCGAAATACGCGTTCCTGATGAAACGGGACATGACCCCGGACAGCTCCAACAGCTATATCGTGGACAACATGCGCGTGAATCGCATGGTGGGCGTGCCCTACACGGATGAGCAGATGGAGGCGGCCGAGCTCGACTTCTGGAGCCAGGCGGATCCCTGGGGCGACTTCTATGAAGACGCCGACGGCGATGCGCTCCTGGAACGTTATCCGGGCGCGCAGGTACGCAACTTCGACGGGCAACCGCAGGTCACCGAGATGGACGCACTGGTCGCGTACCTCCAGGTGCTCGGCACGATGGTCGACTTCGAGACCTTCACGCCCGCCCCGGGCCGCTAGGGAGGGGATGATGGAAGGACAGGACACTTATACCGTCTTTCGCGCCTTTGCGGATAGCTGGGTGCTCCTCGCCATGTTTTTGTTCTTCATCGGTGTGGTTGTCTGGGCGTTCCGCCCGGGCAGCCGCAAGATCCACGAAGACACGGCGAACATCCCATTCCGCTATGACGACAAACCTGCCGGTGACCGGGATTAGTTCCCGGCGCTCAGTCAAGGAGGACCGGCTTTGAGCAAAGATGACAAGAACAAGGTGCAGACCACGGGTCACGAGTGGGATGGCATCCAAGAACTCAACAATCCGCTGCCGCGCTGGTGGGTGTGGATCTTCTACGCCTGCATCGTCTGGGGCGTCGGCTACATGGTGGCCTATCCGGCGATTCCGCTGGTGAACAAGGCAACCCCCGGCCTTCTCGGCTTCTCGACCCGCGCCAACGTTGCGGCCGACATCGAGAAGTTCAAGGCGATGAACGGCGAGATCGAGGCGCAGCTCGCGTCGGCCGACCTCACCGCCCTGGAGCCGGGGTCTGACCTCTACAGCTTCGGCATGAACTACGGGAATGCGACCTTCGCCGCGTTCTGCTCGCAGTGCCATGGTTCCGGCGCTGCCGGCGCCAAGGGCTACCCGAACCTGCTCGACAACGACTGGCTCTGGGGCGGCGACATCGAGACGATCGCCTATTCGATCCGTCACGGGGTCCGTAACACCGAGGACGAGGACAATGCTCATTACTCGGAGATGCCGGCGTTCGGGGATGACTACCTCGAGGACGAGGACATCGCCAACGTGGTGGCCTACGTGATGGAGCTGTCGGGGCTGGAAGGCGCCGAGGGCGATCTCGAAGCGGGTGCGGTCGTGTTCGAGGAAAACTGTGCGTCGTGCCACATGGAAGACGGCACCGGCGACCGTGGCCAAGGGGCACCGAACCTCACCGACGCGATCTGGCTCTATGGCTCAAGCGCCGAAGAGATCACCCACAGCGTGGAAACCGGGCCGTTTGGCGTGATGCCGGCCTGGGGCCTGAACGCGAGCTTCGTCGGCGGCGCCGACGAGCAGACGGTGACCGCGAAGATCAACGCGGTGGCGCTCTACGTACACCAGCTGGGCGGCGGCGAGTAAGCCGACCGGCAAACGAACTCCGGGGCCTCCAAGCCTCGGACAAGGCACCGATCCCAGATCCTGTTCGCGCGTTTCTCCGGGGTCGGTGCCACCAATTCAGAAGGGCCGGGAGCGATCCCGGCCCTTCGCTTGTCTTGGGAGTATCCGTCAGGGGGAGGCCCCATGTGAAGGCGAATCCCCCTGCCACTCCCGGAGCTTGGTCGTTCGCGCTTCTCCGGGACGAGCCCCTATATTCGAGGCAGTTTGTCGCAGGCGCAAGGGGGCGCAGGCCCGGTGGCGGCGTCACTTTTAAGTCATATCAAAGATTTAGGTTTGTTTTGGTTCCAAAACAGCCGGTTACTCCCGGCTTCCCCTGCGGCACGGCGACGGTTGATCCATGTCAAAGTGGCCGCTAAGGCCGGTCCATACAACGGTTTTCAACCCGATAGTCAGGATGCTCATCATGCCCGCCGACGCACCCGAAACCCCGGAACAACTCTATGCCGCGCACGAGCCGGTCTTTCCGCGCCGTGTCCGCGGGCGGTTTCGGGCGCTCAAATGGTGGATCATGGCGATCGTCCTCGGCATCTATTACCTGACCCCGTGGATCCGTTGGGACCGGGGCCCCAATCTCCCTGACCAGGCAGTTCTGGTCGACCTGGCCGGGCGCCGCTTCTTCTTCTTCTGGATCGAGATCTGGCCCCACGAATTTTACTTTGTCGCGGGCCTGCTGATCATGGCAGGGCTCGGCCTCTTTCTCTTCACCTCGGCGTTGGGCCGGGTCTGGTGCGGCTATGCCTGCCCGCAGACCATCTGGACCGACCTGTTCGTTCTGGTCGAGCGCTGGGTCGAGGGCGACCGAAACGCCCGTCTGCGTCTGTGGAAGCAGAAGTGGAACGGTGAAAAAATCCGCAAGTATCTGACCAAGTGGCTGCTGTGGTTCTTGATCGCCCTCGCCACCGGTGGTGCTTGGGTGTTCTATTTCGCCGACGCCCCGACCCTTCTTGTGCAATTGCTCACCTTCCAGGCGCCTGCCGTGGCCTATGGCACGGTCCTCGTGTTGGCGGCGACGACGTTCGGTTTCGGCGGCTTCGCCCGCGAGCAGATCTGCATCTATGCCTGCCCATGGCCGCGCATCCAGGCGGCGATGATGGACGAGGACACGATCACCATCGGCTACCGTGAATGGCGCGGCGAGCCGCGCGGCAAGGGCAAGCAGCGCGAGGACCTCGGCGATTGTATCGACTGCAACGCGTGTTTCCACGTTTGTCCGATGGGGATCGACATCCGTGACGGCCAGCAGCTCGCCTGCATCACCTGCGGGCTGTGCATCGATGCCTGCAACGACATGATGGACAAAGTCGGCAAACCGCGCGGGCTGATCGACTACATGGCGCTGAAGGACGAAGCCAGCGAGCGCGCCGGCAGAGAGGTCACCCATGTCTACAATCACATCTTCCGGCCGCGCACGATTCTCTACTTCACCCTCTGGGCGGCAATCGGCGTGGCGCTCGTGGTCGGCCTGTTCGTGCGGCCCGACCTCACCTTTACGCTGCGCCCCGAGCGCAACCCGGTCTATGTGACCATGGCCGACGGGTCGATCCGCAACGCCTACGAGATCGGCGTGCGCAACACGCACGGCGAAGCGCGGCCCTATTACGTGTCGCTCGGCGAGAACAGCGCGTTCACGGTTTCGGTTCAAGGCACCGACCAATCTGTGGTAGAGGTGCCGGCGGATACCGAAACCAAGGTGCGGGTCTATATCGTCGCAGAGGCGGGCTCGGACCAGGCCCGCGCCGACCGGACCCCGATCCGGATCTGGGTAAGAGACGGGCAAAGCGGCGACCGCGCCTCCAAAGACACGGTCTTCAACGGAACGGGACAGTGAGGGCTCATGGCTGAAACCGAACAGACGACCGACGGTGGAAAGCCCCTGACGGGTGCCAAGGTCTTCGCGATATTCGCGGGGGCGTTCGCGCTCATCATCGGGGTCAACTTGTTCATGGCGTGGAACGCGATCGGGACCTTCCCGGGGCTCGAGACCAAGAGCGCCTATGTGGCCAACCAGACGTTCAATGCCGAACGCAAGGCGCAGGAGGCGCTGGGCTGGGAGACGTCGGCCACGATCGAGGGCGAGACGGTGCATCTCACCATCCTCGGGCCCGACGGCAAGCCCGCACGGGTCGAGGGGATCGAGGGCACGATCGGGCGCGCGACGCAGCGCACCGATGACCAGGTGCTCGCGTTTCGCCAGAACGAGTTCGGCGCGCATGTGGCCGAAGTCGCGCCGCTCGACGTCGGCAAATGGGATGTCCGCTTCGTGGCCACCGCCGTGAACGGCACGCCGTTCCGCCAACGGCTCCAGATCATCCTGCCGGAAAGCTGATAAATGGCCGCCCCGGTCTCTGCCTGCCCGGCCTGCGACGCCGCCCATATCGCCCAGGATACGGCCGGCAAGGGCTACCATGGCGACGGGCAGGAGGCGAAGCGGATCATGCTGAGCCTGCCGACGGCCCATTGCGCCGCCTGCATCGTCGGCGTCGAGGGCAGCCTCGGGCAGATGGAGGGTGTGCGCTCGGCGCGGGTCAACCTCACGCTGAAGCGCGCCACCATCGAGGCGGATCCGGACGTCGATCCGCAGGGTCTGGCCGATTTCCTGACCAAGATCGGCTTCGAGGCCTACGAGCTCGACAGCGGCGCCCTGACGACGACCGCCACCCAAAAGAGCTCGCGCAACATGTTGATGCGGCTCGGCGTGGCCGGGTTCGGCATGATGAACGTCATGCTCCTGTCAATTGCTGTTTGGTCGGGCGCCACGGACGCGACGCGGGATCTGTTTCACTGGGTCTCTGCGGCGATCTCGCTGCCGATCATCGCGTTTTCGGCGCAGCCTTTCTTCAAGCACGCCTGGGAGGCGCTCCGGGTGGGGCGGCTCAACATGGATGTGCCGATCTCGCTGGCGATCCTGCTGGCCGCGGGCATGTCGCTCTACGAGACCGCGATGTCGGGGCATCACGCCTATTTCGACGCGGCGCTGTCGCTGACCTTCTTCCTGCTCGCGGGCCGCTACCTCGACCACCGCACCCGCGCGGTTGCGCGCTCGGCGGCGGAGGAGCTGACGGCGTTGGAAGTGCCGCGCGCGCACCGGATCGGGGCGGACGGGGCAGAGGAGGTGGTTTCGGTCACCGCCTTGGCCGTGGGCGACCTCGTGCGCGTGGTGCCGGGCGCCAGGGTGCCGGTCGACGGGATGGTCGAAGAGGGCGAGAGCGAGATCGACCGCTCGCTCTTGACCGGCGAGAGCCTGCCGGTGTTTGCAGGCCCCGGGGGCATGCTGAACGCGGGCGAGGTGAACCTCACCGGACCGCTCACGGTGCGGGTCTCGGCCGCGGGCAAGGATACCTCGCTGCACCGGATGGCCGATCTGGTGGCGATGGCCGAGACCAGCCGCAACAAGTACACCTCGCTCGCCGACAAGGCGGCGAAGATCTATGCGCCCGCCGTGCACCTGCTGGCGCTCGGGGCGTTCCTTTCCTGGATGGTCATCTCCGGCTGGGATGTGCGGTTGTCGCTCAATATTGCGGTCGCGGTGCTGATCATCACCTGCCCCTGCGCGCTCGGCCTTGCCGTGCCCGCGGTGACCACCGCCGCCTCGGGCCGGCTGTTCCGCCAGGGGATGCTGTTGAAGTCCTCCACCGCCACCGAGCGGTTGGCGCAGGTGACGCACGTGGTGTTCGACAAGACCGGCACGCTCACCGAGGGCAAGCCGGTGCTCGACAACATGGGCGACCACGGTGACGCCGACCTCGCGCTGGCGTTGGCGCTGGCCCAGGGCTCGTCGCATCCGCTGGCGCAGGCCATCGTTGCGGCAGCCTCCGAGACAGGGCTGCGGCCTTCGGTCATATCGGACGTGAAGGAAACCCCGGGCCACGGCGTCGAAGCCGTTTGGGAAGGCCAGGAGGTGCGGCTTGGCCGGGCCGAATGGCTGGGCGCGCGTGGGCTCGACCGTACCGCGACCTATCTCAAGATCGGCAAACGCCCGGCCATCGCCTTCACGTTTACCGACAACCTGCGCGACGGCGCGGCCGAAGCCGTGGCGACGCTGAAGCGCCAAGGCATGAAGGTGACGCTGATCTCGGGCGATGCGCCGGCGGCGGTGCAGGACGTGGCCTTCCGCCTGGGTATCGAAGACTACCGCGCCGGCATGCTGCCCGAAGGCAAAGTGGCCGCCATTGAGGCGCTTTCGCAACAGGGCGCCCGGGTGCTGATGGTTGGCGACGGGCTCAACGATACTGCCGCCCTTGCCGCCGCGCATGTGTCGATCTCGCCCGCGACGGCGCTGGAAGCGACGCGGGTGGTGTCCGACATCGTGCTGCTTGGCCGCTCTCTGGAGCCGATCGGCGGCGCGGTGGCACTGTCGCGCTCGGCGACGCGGCGGATCAAGCAAAACTTCGCCATTGCGGCGGGCTACAACGCCATCGCCATTCCGATCGCCCTGGTCGGGCTGGCCACGCCGCTGGCCGCAGCCCTGGCGATGTCGTTCTCGTCGATCACGGTGTCGCTCAACGCCCTGCGGCTGAAAGGGCTCAAATGAACGTGCTCGTCTACCTCATTCCGATCTCGCTGCTGCTCGGCGGTATCGGGCTCGGCTTTTTCTTCTGGTCGCTGAAGTCGCACCAATACGACGATCCGGAAGGCGATGCGCAACGCATCCTGTCGGACCGTTGGGACGACGCGCCGCCGGAGGACTGAGCGCGGCGGCGTGACCGGGGACCAGCCCCCGAGCGCACGGGCGTGCCCATCCGGGCGCCATGCCGGCCCGGTCAGACGATCTTCATGTCGCGGGCGATCATCGCCGCCTGGGTGCGGTTGCGCGCGCCGAGTTTGCGGATGACCGCGCGCACGTGCATCTTCACCGTCACCTCGCTGATGGAGAACCGGTGGGCGATCTCCTTGTTCTGGAGGCCGTCGCAGACACCGTGCAACACCTGAAGTTCCCGGTCGGTGAGGGCGGTGGCGGCGTCGAAGGGGACGAGTTGGATCGCGCCGCTGAAGATGCAGAACCGCTTTGCCTGTTCGAGCAGCCTGAGGGCGGCCTTCATGGTCTCGCTGTCGAGGTTGTCGGGCAGCACGCCGGTCGCGCCCGCCGACAGCGTGCGGTGGGCCATACCCGGGGAGGCGAGACCGTAGACCACGCCGAGCGGCCTTTCCCCCAGCAAAGACCGCGCCAACTGTACTGCGCGGGTGCCGGCGAGGCCCGGCATGTCGTAGTCGAGCAGGGTAATGCCGTCTGTTGCCTGCAACCGCGAAATGGCGGCGGCGGGATCGGTGACCAATTCGGTCTCGGCCCCGGCCGACTGCAATATGATCTCAAGTCTGCCAGCCAGGTCATGGTTGGCAGCAACCAGCACTCTCAAAACCTCACCCCCTAAATCGAGGCCCAACACCGGGCCTCCACCCTAAGGAGATTGCTTTGCCAGCAAACTCTCCGAAACGACACCTGTCAAAAGGGATAGTTCGTTGGTGAGAACTCGCTGACAGTCCGGGGGGAAATCGGCAGGACGATGCCGAAATCGGTGCAATCGTTGCAGGATGCACACTTTATTAACCAAGCCGACGGCCGAGGCACGCGACTCACCCGACTCGCCCGGGCGGTCCCGGGGCGGCGCGGCGTCGCCTGCCTGCGCTGCGGCGCTATTCGGCTGCGTGGACGAGGTCGAGCACCGTCGGCCCGATCGCTGCGACGATCAGGGCCACCCCGAATTCGTTGGGGTGGACGGCGTCGGGCAGGATGTAGTCGCTCAGCACCTTCTGCCGGTCGCCCACCGCCTCCAGCCCGGCCAGGAAATCCTCGAACAGCGGCACGTCGCGGGCCTCGGCGAGGCTCGGATAGATCGCGTTGAACGCCTGCGCGTAGGTGTCGCCGTAATTGCCAAGCGCCGTCATGCCGACCAGCAACACGGGCAGGCCCTTCGCCTCGACTTCGCCGAGGATCGTGTCGAGGTTGCGCTTGGTCTCGGCCGGGTCGATCCCGCGCAGGAGATCGTTGCCGCCGAGCGTGACCATCACCGCGTCGATACGGGGATCGAGCGCCCAGCCGATCCGGCTGGCACCACCCGCCGAAGTATCGCCCGAGACCCCGCCGTTGACCACGGTCACCTCGGCGCCGTTCCCGTTCAACCAAGCCTCCAACTGTGGCACGAAACCGAGTTTTGCCGGCAAGCCGTAGCCTTGGGTGAGGCTGTCGCCGATGGCGAGCAGGGTCACCGGATCGGCCATCGCGGGCAAGCCCAGGAAAATGAACGCAACGGCTGTCTTGGAACGCCGCAGCGAGGGCCCATATCGGAACGAGAGATCACGGAAAGGTTTGCCGATGGCCGAGACGATCCTGGCGCTTGAAGACGCGCGCCTCACGCTGATGGGCAATGCCGGTCCGGTCGACATCCTCAAGGGCATCGACCTCACCGTGGAACGCGGAGAAACGCTTGGGCTCACGGGGCCTTCTGGATCGGGCAAATCGTCTCTCCTCATGCTCATGGGCGGGCTCGAACGCGCCACCGGCGGCCGGGTGACCGCGCTGGGGCGCGATCTGACCGCGATGGGCGAAGACGCGCTGGCACGCTTCCGTCGCGATCATATGGGGGTGGTGTTCCAATCCTTCCACCTCATTCCCACCATGACGGCTCTGCAGAACGTGGCAACCCCTCTGGAGCTCGCGGGGGCGGGGGACGCCTTCACGCGCGCCGCCGAGGAGTTGGAGGCGGTGGGGCTCGACGCACGGATGGATCATTTCCCGGCCCAGATGTCGGGCGGGGAGCAACAGCGCGTGGCGCTGGCACGCGCGGCGGTGGTGCGGCCCGAGGTGCTGCTGGCGGACGAGCCGACCGGCAATCTCGACGGGGCGACGGGCAACACGATCATGGAGTTGCTGTTCGGGCTGCGCGACCGCCACGGGGCGACGCTGGTGCTGGTGACCCATGCGCCCGAGCTTGCGGGGCGCTGCGACCAGGTGTTGCGGCTCAACGATGGGCGGGTCGACGCGTGAACTGGGCCCGTCCCAATTGGCCGATTGCCGCGCGGATCGCCTGGCGCGAGCTTGGCGGCGGGCTGAGGGGGTTTCGGATCTTTCTTGCCTGTCTGGCGCTCGGCGTGGCGGCGATTGCCGCCGTCGGAAGCGTGCGCACGAGCATCGAGGCGGGGCTGGCACGCGAAGGCGCGATGCTGCTCGGCGGCGATGCGCAGGTCGAATACACCTATCGCCGCGCGACGGCCGAGGAGCGCGCTTACCTCGAGCGCGTCGCCACCCGGGTTTCGGAAGTGATTGATTTCCGGTCGATGGCGCAGACGGCCGACGGGGCCGACCGTTCGCTCACCCAGGTGAAGGCGGTGGACGCGGCCTGGCCACTGCTTGGTGCGGCGGAGCTGGATCCGCCGATGTCGCTCGCGGCGCTGTTTGCCGGACAGGACGGTGTGCCCGGTGCGGCCCTGAGCCCGCTGCTCATGGACCGGCTGGAGCTTTCGCCCGGTGACACATTCCGTCTCGGCGACCAGGATTTTCTGGCCATGGCCGCGCTGGTCTCGGTGCCCGACAACGCCACTGCGGGCTTCGGTTTCGGCCCGCCGATGCTGGTGCGCACGCAAGACCTCGCCGCCTCCGGGCTGATCCGCGAGGGCACGCTGTTCAACGCGCTCTACCGGCTGGACCTGCCCGAGGGGACGGATCTGTCGGCCGCGGAAGCGGATCTGGAGCAGGCGCTCGGGGTGGGGGCGCCCCGGTGGCGCGATGCGCGCAATGGCACACCGGGTGTGTCACATGCGGTTGAGCGGCTGGGACGGTTTCTGGTGTTGGTCGGGCTTGCCGGGCTCGCGGTCGGCGGCGTGGGCATCTCGGCGGCGGTGCGGGCCTATCTTAGGGAGAAGACCACGACTATCGCCACGCTCAAGGTGCTGGGCGCGGGCCGGCGGGCGATCTTCGCGATCTACGGGATCCAGATCGGCATTCTGACGCTCGTCGGCATCGGGTTCGGGCTTGTCCTGGGGGCGGGACTGCCGCTCCTGTTCGGGCCGCTCATTGCCGGCGCGCTGCCGGTGCCGGTGGCGATGGGGCTGCATGTCGCACCGCTCTTCGAGGCGGCGCTCTACGGCCTCCTTGCTGCGGCGCTGTTCTCGCTCTGGCCGCTCGCGACCACCCAGGACATTCGCGCCGCGGCGCTCTACCGCGATGCGGCGACCGGCGCACGGGCCTGGCCCCGGCGGGCGACGCTGGGCTGGACACTCGCGCTCCTCTTCGCGCTCGTGGCCGTGGCGGTGCGGTTTTCCGGTACGCCGAGGATCACGCTCGGGGCGGCGGGTGGCATCTTCGCGGCCTTCCTCCTGCTGGTGGCCCTGGGCTGGCTCGTGCGCGGTGTCGCCGCGCGGGCTGCGGGGTCGGGCATGTTTCGCGGACGGCCAAACTTGCGCATGGCGCTGGCCTCGGTGGGCGGTCCGGGCGGCGAGGCGGCTTCGGTCGTGGTCTCGCTCGGGCTCGGGCTCTCGGTGCTCGCTGCGGTCGGCCAGATCGACAACAACCTGCGCGGCGCCATCGCGCGCGAACTGCCCGCGGTCGCGCCCAGTTTCTTCGTCGTCGACATCCAACCCGACCAGATCGACGCCTTCACCGCCCGGATCGAGGGCGACCCGGGCGTTTCGGCGATGGACAGGGCGCCGATGTTGCGCGGCCTGATCACCACCATCAACGGTCGTCCGGCGTCGGAGGTGGCGGGCGATCACTGGGTGGTGCGCGGCGACCGGGGCGTGACCTATTCGGCCACCCTTCCCGAGCGCACCACGCTCACGGCGGGAGACTGGTGGGCCGAGGACTATGCCGGGCCGCCGCTCATCAGCTTCTCGGCCGAGGAGGCGGCAGAGATCGGGCTGCGGATCGGCGACGAGATGTCGCTCAACATCCTCGGCCGCGAGATCAGCGGCACGGTGGCGAGCTTCCGCGAGGTCGATTTCTCCAATGCGGGCATGGGGTTCACCATCGCGATGAATCCTGCGGCACTGACAGGCGCGCCGCACAGCTGGATCGCCACGGTTTATGCGGACCAGGCCGCGGAAGGGGCGTTGATGCGCGACCTCGGCCGGACCTGGCCGAACATCACCGTGATCTCGGTGCGTGACGCGATCGCCCAGGTGACGGGCCTCATGGGGAAAGTGGCGGCGGCGATCACCTACGGTGCGCTGATCACGCTGGTGACGGGGGCTGTGGTGCTGATCGGGGCTGCGGCGGCGGGAGAACGCGCGCGCACCTATGAAGCGGCGGTGCTGAAAACGCTGGGCGCGTCACGCGGCTGGGTGCTTGCCAATTTCGCCCTGCGCTCGGGGCTGCTCGGGGCTGCGGCGGGGATCATGGCGGTGCTTGCGGGCGGCGTCGCGGGCTGGGCGGTGTCCTTCTACGTGATGGAGACCGACTTCGTCTTCGACCCGGTCTCGGCGTTCATCATCGTTGCGGGCGGGGTGGTGCTGACCGTGGCGGCAGGGCTGGCGTTTGCCTGGCGGCCGCTCTCTGCGAGCCCGTCGCAAGTGCTCAGGGGGCGGGAATAGGCGGGGAAAAGGCGCTTCGAAGCGCCTTCGCGAACGGCTTTCGAAAGCCGTTTCCCCGGCTCACCCCTCGCGCAGTTCCTTGCGGATCACCAGCTTGAGCCCGGACCAGACCTCGTCGACCGCGCAGACCTTCACGTCGACGAGCGGCCCCGCGAGCGCCAGGTCACGCACGACGTCTTCGGTCACGTCGGAGGGCACCTTGGAGGCCTTCTTCGGCCAGCTCACCCAGATCATGCCACTGGGGTCGAGGCGGTTGCGGGCTTCAGCGAGGTCGGTTTCGAGCACCGACCGGCTGGCGGTGAAGACGTGGATCATGTCGAAGGGGCGCGCGGTGAGGTCGCGGGCGCGCGTGACAAGTTCGGCGCGCGCGAACCGGTAGCTCAGCGCAAGCCCGCTGAGATTTCTCGGCAGGCCGACCCAGCCGGCGCGCTGGCCGTGCGCGAGTCCGAGTTTCTTGTCGAGCGGCGTATTCGAATATCCCGCCATGTGGCCTCCCCGGGGATTTGGTCTGGATGATGGTCGCCGGGTGGGCGCGCCCGGTCAAGCCGGGAATTCGCCTTTGGATCGTCGCGATTACGGCATAGATCCGCCCGGGTCATCGCAAAACTTGGCCGCGCGAAAAGCATCGCGGATTGTTCTGGAGGTATGCATGGGGTCCCGTTTCTCCTTTTTGGTGGCTGCAACGGCTGTGGCGATCTGGTCGTTGCCCGTAACGGCGGCCCAGTACGAAAAGACCGGCAGTTGGGTGTTCAACAGCACGGCCTTTGCCGAGGACGGCGAGGCGATGTTGTATGCCTGTGCCGCCAGCACCGTGAGCGCTGAGGGCACGGAGCTATCGCTCAGCCTCGAACCGGCCGCCGACGACGGGGTCGACGCCCGGATGTCGCTGACCAACGACGCCTGGGCGCTCGACGCGGCGCCGGTGCGGGTGCGGTTCGACATCGGCACCGATCACTGGGTGCTGCCGGGACAGAGCGGGGGCAAATCGGTCGCCGTGATCTGGACCGGGGATGCCGCGCTCTTGACGTTTCTCGAAGACCTTTCGTCATCGAGCTTCGCCGGGTTGACGGGCCGGAACGGTGCGACGGTTGCGCAGTTTTCGCTGAATGGGTCGCGCGGTGCGATCGAGGCGATGACCGCCTGCGTCGAGGCGCAGATCGGGCAGGGGCTCGGGGAGGTGTTGCGGGCCGGGTCCGGCGGTGCCGAGAACCCCTTCTGACCAATGCAACGGGCGCCTTGGCGGGGAGGCTCAATGCAGGGCCAGTTGTCCGGCGAATCCGAGTAGAAACCCGCCCACCGCGCCCAGCGGCGGGCCCCAGTTTTCTTTAAGCGGAACCTGTGGCGCGATATCCTCGAAAACGAGATAGAGAATGCCACCGGCGGCAAAAAGCATGATGCTTCCGAGCAAGCCTTGTGCACCCTCAAGGAAAAGCAGGCCAATCGTCGCCGTCAGGGGACCGATCAGTACGATCAGAAGAAACAGGCCGAGAATCCGGTTTTTTGACAGCGACGTGCCAAGCCGCAATTCTCGATAGGCATTGAAGCCTTCGGGAAGGTTTTGAAGAGCGATCATGGTGGCCAACAGTAGCGCAAGCTCCGGCGCGCCGGCCAACAGCGCCCCGAGCGCGAGGCTTTCGGGCAAGAAGTCCAGCAACATTGCCATCAACTGGGCGCCGCGCCCGCCGTTTCTCTCAATGGCGCGGTCGAGCAGGAAGAACAAGATCCCACCGGCGGCAAAGGACACCAACGCGGCGGTAGCCGGCACCCGCTCGGATCCTTCGGGCACCAGAACCAGGGCCACCGCCGACATGAGCACGCCGCCGCCGAAGGCGGTCACGCTGTGGCGAAATTCCTCTTCCATCCATCCCGGGACCAGGTGCGGGAAGCTTGCGATCCACCCCCCGAGGGGGATGCTCGCCCCGGCGAGGGTAGCCAGCAACAGGGCAAGGCCCAGGCTTTCCTGTGCCATCGGATCACAAAGTCCGCGCGACCTGAAGTTTCTTGATCTCGGCGATGGCTTTGGCCGGGTTCAACCCCTTGGGGCAGGTCTGGGTGCAGTTCATGATCGTGTGGCAGCGGTAGAGCTTGAACGGGTCTTCGAGATCGTCGAGCCGTTCGCCGGTCGCTTCGTCGCGCGAGTCGATGATCCAGCGGTAGGCATGGAGCAGGGTGGCGGGGCCGAGGTAGCGGTCGGAATTCCACCAGTAGCTCGGGCAGGAGGTGGAGCAGGAGGCACACATCACGCATTCATAGAGGCCGTCGAGCTTTTTGCGGTCTTCGATCGATTGTTTCCACTCGCCCTTCGGTGCCGGGCTCTCGGTGATGAGCCAGGGCTTGATCGAGGCGTGCTGCGCGTACCAGTGGGTCAGGTCCGGCACCAGGTCCTTCACCACATCCATGTGCGGCAGCGGGTAGATCTTCACGTCGCCCTCGATCTCGTCGAGCCCGTAGATGCAGGCGAGGTGGTTCTGGCCGTCGATGTTCATCGCACAGGAGCCGCAGATGCCCTCGCGGCAGGAGCGGCGGAAGGTCAGGCCGGGGTCGATCTCGCTCTTGATCTTGATGAGCGCGTCGAGAACCATCGGGCCGCAGCTGTCCATGTCGACGAAGTATGTGTCGACGCGCGGGTTGTCGCCCGAGTCCGGATCGAACCGGTAGATCATGAACTTGCGTGTATTGGTGGCGCCCGCGGGCTTGGGCCATGTCTTGCCGGTGCGGATCCGCGAGTTCTTCGGAAGGGTCAGTTGAACCATGTCGCTACCTTTCGGGTCCTGTGCCGGGGCGGGGCGCCTCGGAGGGGTCTCATCTTGGGTCGCCGGGCGCGTCGGGCGCTTCGGCAAGGCTCGGCGCGAACAGCGCCTGGTTTTGTGTCACAAGCTGCATCACCTTGGTGCGGGGCTTGGGCGCAAGCCCGACCCGGTTGATCTGCCGCATGAATTCAAGGGCGCCTGGGTTGAGGCTTTGGTTCGCGCGCCAGGTGAGCGGATCCAGTGCGGCGATCTCCGCGAAGCTCAGGCCCGCGTGGGCGAGGAGCTGCTGGCCGGGGCGCATCGGGTCGGGTTCGTCTTCGAGGCGGAAGAAGGCGGCGTTGTCGGCGCCGACCGCGGCCACGACACGGGCGCGCATCTCGTCCCAACTGCCGATCCCGGCGGTCTCGGCCTCGAATTGCGCTCGGGTGCCGCCGTAGCCGTCGGTCTTGACCGCCTGGTTGTAGACCGAGCTTTTCCAGGTGCGCATGTCGCGGGTGTAGAAGACGAACCGGGGGGTGAAGGGCGCGAGGTGCTCGGCGAGCAGCTTCAGGATGACGCCGATCTCGGGGTAAAGCCGCACCTCGCCGCCGTTGCCGGGCATCGCACCTGCGAGGTTTTCATGGCTGACGAGGATCGGCGTATCGCCGGTTGCCAGCAGCTCGTCGCGCAAGGCGCCGATGCGATTTGCAAGCGCGGCCCGGTTGGCGGCGTTGGGCGCGAGGCTGAAAGCGATGGCGGCGCGGGCGGCGGCGCGGGTCGGCGAATTGGGCGCGGGGGTGCGCAGCGTCAGCCGTTCGGCCAGACGTCCCTGGTTGCGGTGCAGGAGGTGGTGGAAGGCGGTCGAGGCCGTCTTCTGCACCCCCAGATGCACCGTCAACGCAGGCGTGTTTATGCCGTTGTCCGCCGCCATTCGGTCAGAACGTCCGAACCTTGGGCGCGATCTTGCCAAGCTCGATGCCGCCGTCGGCTTCCGTGGTGAGCGGGTCGAGCACGACCGGACGATAGGTGAGCGCCACGTCCTTACCCTCGATGTGGGCGATGGTGTGGGTGCGCCAGTTCTCGTCATCGCGCTCGGCGAAGTCCTCATGGGCATGCGCCCCGCGGCTTTCGTGCCGTGCCTCGGCGCCGGTGATGGTGGCGAGCGCGTTGGGCATCAGGTTGGTGAGTTCCAGCGTCTCCATCAGGTCGGTGTTCCAGATCAGCGACCGGTCGGTGACATGGAGATCGTCGAGCTTGCCGGCGATGTCGCCCATATTCTTGACGCCCTCGGCGAGGGTCTTCGAGGTGCGGAACACCGCGGCGTCCGCCTGCATGGTGCGTTGCATCTCGAGCCGCAGCTCGGCGGTGGGGGTGCCCCCGGCGGCGTTGCGCAACCCGTCGAACCGGTCGAAGGCGCTGTCAATCGAGACCTGGTTGAGGGTCGGGTTGTGGCCGCCGGGCGTGAGGATCTGGCCCGCGCGGATCGCCGCGGCGCGCCCGAACACGACAAGGTCGATGAGGCTGTTCGAGCCGAGGCGGTTGGCGCCGTGTACGGAGGCGCAACCGGCTTCGCCGACCGCCATCAGGCCGGGCACGGTGGCGTTGGGGTCATGCGCGGTCGGGTTCAGCGCCTCGCCCCAGTAGTTGGTCGGGATGCCGCCCATGTTGTAATGCACCGTCGGCAGCACCGGGATCGGCTCCTTGGTGACATCGACGCCGGCGAAGATCTTGGCGCTCTCGGAAATGCCGGGCAGACGTTCGGCCAGCGCCTCGGCGGGCAGGTGCGAGAGGTTGAGGTGGATGTGGTCGCCGCTGTCGCCGACGCCGCGGCCCTCGCGGATTTCCATCGTCATCGACCGCGAGACGTAGTCGCGGGGCGCGAGATCCTTGTAGTGGGGCGCATAGCGCTCCATGAAACGCTCACCTTCGGAGTTGGTGAGGTAGCCACCCTCGCCGCGGGCCCCCTCGGTGATCAGGCAGCCGGAGCCGTAGATGCCGGTCGGGTGGAACTGCACGAATTCCATGTCTTGCAGCGCGAGGCCGGCGCGGGCCACCATGCCGCCGCCGTCGCCGGTGCAGGTGTGGGCGGAGGTGGCGCTGAAGTAGGCGCGGCCGTAGCCGCCGGTGGCGAGCACGACCATCTTGGCGGAAAAGACGTGGAAGGTGCCGTCGTCGAGCTTCCAGCACAGCACGCCCTGCACCGCGCCGTCGTCCGACATGATGAGATCGAGCGCGAAATACTCGATGTAGAACTCGGCGTTGTTCTTCAGGCTTTGCCCGTAGAGCGTGTGCAGGATGGCGTGGCCGGTGCGGTCGGCGGCGGCGCAGGTGCGCTGCACCGGGGGACCGTCGCCGAACTCGGTGGTGTGGCCGCCGAAGGGACGCTGGTAGATCTTGCCTTCCTCGGTGCGCGAGAACGGCACGCCGTAGTGCTCGAGCTCGTAGACGGCATCGGGGGCGGAGCGGGCGAGGTATTCCATCGCATCGGTGTCGCCGAGCCAGTCGGAGCCCTTCACGGTGTCGTACATGTGCCATTGCCAGCTGTCGGGGCCCATGTTGCCCAAGCTGGCGGCGATACCGCCCTGGGCGGCGACGGTGTGGCTACGGGTGGGAAAGACCTTGGTCACGTTGGCAGTGCGCAGGCCTTGCTCGGCCATGCCAAGCGTGGCGCGCAGACCCGCGCCGCCGGCACCGACCACGACAACGTCGTATTCGTGGGTTTGATATTCGTAGGAAGCCATGTGTCGTACCTCAGCCAGTGAAGGCGATTTTCAGGATGGCGAAAGCGCCGATCAGGGCGAACAGTGCGGAGAGAAGGCGCGTCGATATGATGAGCACGAGCCCCCAGCGGCCGTGGACGTAATCTTCGATCACAACCTGGACACCCTGGAAGAAGTGCAGGAAGGCGGTGATGAAGAAGGCCACGCCGATGATGGCGTTGACCGGGTGGGCGTAGGCTGTGCGCACGCCTTCGTAGCTGTCGCCGAGGGTGTAGGCGAGCGGGAAGAGGAAGAGCGGGGTCAGCAGGGCGAGGGCAATGGCGGAGAGCCGCTGTTCCCAGAAATGCTTGGTGCCCGACTTGGCCGAGCCGAGGCCCTGGGCGCGTTTGCGGTCGGTGAGGTAGGCCATGTTGTCTCTCCCTTACCAGGCGATGGCGACGATGAGGGTGACGAGGGTGGCTAGCCCTGCGAAGATGATCGTGTTCATCGCCGAGCGGGCCACGCGCTTCTGGCCGAACCAGGCGCCGGTGTCCCAGATCAGGTGCCGCAGACCGTTGAAGAAATGAAACCAGAGCGAGGCGGCGCCGGCGAGCAGGATGAGCCAACCGAGCCAGGAGGTGACGAACCAGTCGATGGCGTTGAACACCGGCTCGGACCAGGCGGCGCCGAGGAACCAGAGCGCGATCAGCATGGTCACGCAGCCGATCGCGACCCCGGTCGCGCGGTGCAGGATCGACACGACAGCGTTGAGCGGCAGCTTGTAGATATCGAGGTGCGGCGAAAGCGGGCGGTTGCCCCGTTCCACGTCGGCCATGACATGCCCTTTCGATCTGTTGGCGGTCGGGATTATCCATAGTGAATTTCTGCCTGCTGTCACGCCCCGGGGCCCGGAAAAAAACCGATTGTGAGCGGAAACGCGGCTGCAAATCTTCACCTGTGATAACAAATATCGCCTTTGTGATCGCAAATCTGGCGCCTCTGATCACATTGCGGAATCACCCGCGCGGGACGGCGATTCTCAAACACGCTGCGGCGCCGCATGGTGCGGGGCAAAGCGCTGAGAACGGGCGGGATTCCCGGCTTTCACATGCAGAAAGATGGATTTATGAATGTCAGGCCGCCCCGATCCGGGGTACGGCGCCGCAGCCGCCCCGACGGCCAATCTGCCCGCCCGCGCGGCATCCGGACCCGGAGACCAGAGCCTCGCGCGGGCGGGCCGAGGTCAGTTGGGCATCAGCGCCCAGACGTCGAGGTCGAGCAGCACATGCGGAAGATACTTCCCGTCTTCGCCCCTCAGCGCAAACTCCGGCGCGCCGTGGCGGGTTGCGACGAGACGCAGCCGGATCGCGCCGACGCCGGGATGGGTGGTGTCGGCGGTGTCGAGAACTTCCGACCAGGCCCGCAGAGTGTCGCCGGCGAAGCAGGGGTTGGCATGGGCGCCGGCGTTGAGGCCGACGATCATCTGCGCGTTGGCGAGGCCGTTGAAACTCAGCGCACGGGCGAGGCTGATGACGTGGCCGCCGTAGATCAGCCGCTTGCCGTCGTCGCGGTTGGTGGCGTCGAAATGCACCTTGGCGGTGTTCTGCCACAGCCGGGTCGCGAGCATGTGCTCGGCTTCCTCGATGGTGACGCCATCGACGTGGTCGATCTTCTCGCCGATCACGTAGTCGCCGAGGCGGTGGCGCTCGCCGGCGAGGGTGAAATCGTAGCGCGCGAAATCGAGCCCCTCCGGGATCACCAGGTCTTCCGCCGCGAGGGCCGGTTTCAGCTCCGGGATCAGCGTGTCGGGCGCTTCCCGCTCGAGGTCGCGTTTGCGCACCATCACCCAGCGGATGTAGTCGAGCACAACTTCGCCGTCCTGGTTGGTGCCGGTGGTGCGCACCCAAACGACGCCGGACTTGCCGCCCGAGTTCTGCTTGAGGCCGATCACCTGGCTTTGCGAGCGCAGCGTGTCGCCCGGGTAGACCGGTTTCAGCCAGCGCCCCTCGGCGTAGCCGAGGTTGGCGACGGCGTTAAGCGAGACGTCGGGGACGGTCTTGCCGAAGACCAGGTGGAAGGCGGCGAGGTCGTCGATGGGGGCGGCGGGCAGACCGCAGCCCCGGGCGAATTCATCGGACGAATACAGCGCGTGGCGGGCCGGGTAGAGCGCATGGTAGAGCGCGCGCTCGCCTCCCGAGACGGTGCGCGGCACCGCATGGGCGATCACTTCGCCGATGCGGTAGTCTTCGAAGAAACGTCCCGGGTTGGTCTTGGCCATCATGGATCTCACTGGTTGGTGTCGTTGCGGCCGGTCAGCCGAAGGCCGCGTAGCCGAGCAGGTAATGCGCCCAGGCGATCAGGCCGAAGACGACGAGAGAGGCGCCGGCTGCGATGATCTCCTTGCGGGTCTCGAACGGGCCGGTCGGGCGGGTGTCTTCGGTCTGGCGGTTGATGAGGATGACCTCGGCCACCGCCCATGCCAGCAGCCCGCCGAACAGGATGAAGGAGGGCAAGTCGCCGTTCACCAGCAGATGGGCGACGGCCCAGGCTTTCATGGCGGTGAGCTGGGGATGGCGGATCTTCGAGGTGATCCAGGTTTTCATCCCCGAGGCGGCGAACAGGTAGACCGCGAGCAGGTTGAGCAGGTTGTTGATGCCCACCGTGGCCGGGTGCCGATCCCAAAGGATCGCGGCGTCGGTCATGCGGAAGCCGATCACCATGAGCACGACGGAGGCGAGCAGGGCAAGCGCGACGATGCCTTGCGCCTTGTCGCCCATTTGCGCCCGTTTGGCGGGGGCGACACGTTTGAAGAAATGGGCGGCGGCCCACAGAAGAACGCCGAGGATGAGCAGGAGCATGGTTTATCCTTCCAGGTTGGCTATGGCCTCCGCTTTTGCCAGCAGGGCCTTCGCCGTCACGATATGCAGATTTTCGACGATCTTGCCATCCACGACAGCAACACCCTTGCCTTTCGCCTCTGCCTCTTTGAAGGCGGCGATCTGGCGGCGGGCGAGATCGAGGGCGTCTTCGGACGGCGAAAAAGCCTTGTTGGCGATGGCGAGCTGGGCGGGGTGGATCAGGGTTTTGCCGTCGAAACCGAGGCGGCGGCCCTGGTCGCATTCGTTCCAGAGCCCTTCGTCGTCCTTGAAGGCATTGTAGACACCATCGACGATGGGGATGCCGTCGGCGCGGGCGGCGATCAGGCTGAGTTGCAACGCGGTCATGATCTCGGCCCGGTCGGGGCCGGGGTGGGCGCCGAGCTCCTTCACCAGATCGTTGGTGCCCATGACGATGCCGGCAAGGCGGGGATGCGCGGCGATCTCGCGCGCGTTCATCACGCCGGAGGTGGTTTCCATCATCGCCCAGATCGGCACGTCGGACATCATCTCGGCGAGGGTTTCGACGTCGAGCGCGGAGTTGACCTTGGGCAGCAGGATGCCGTCGCAATCGACGCTGCGGAAGGCCTGGATGTCGGCATTGCCCCAGTCGGTGTCGAAGCCGTTGATGCGCACCAGCTTCGCGCGGTTGCCGTAGCCGCCCTTGTCGAGCTGTTGGCGCAGCAGGCTCCGCGCCTCGGCCTTGGCGTCGGGGGCGACGGCGTCTTCGAGATCGAAGATGATCGCGTCGGCGGGGAGGGTGCGGGCCTTGTCGAGCGCACGTTCGTTCGAACCGGGGATATAGAGCACCGACCGGTAGGGGCGGATCGACTGGGTCATGATTCTGTTCCTCGATTCTGGACGGCGGGCAATTTTGTTGCGCAAACGAACACCGGCGCGCACGAATGCGCAAGAGAAAAATGCCGCGCTGCAGCGGAAATGCCAACAATCCGAGGCATCGTCCGGGCGTTTAACTTTAGGGAAGGCTTCCGAGGCCAAGGTTTTTGACGTGCCGGGGGAGCAAAGGGCTCCCAGTCCGGCTCCGACCGAAAGGACATGCGATGAAACCGCAGATTTTGACCCTCGGTCTCTGGATCGGCGCCGCTTGCCTTGCCGGGGCCGGTCATGCGGAGACGGCGGTCTGCGCCGAACGCGCGACCGTGGTTGACCGTCTCGCTGCCGAATACGGCGAGACGCGTCAGGCCATCGGGCTCGCCTCGGCAAGCCAGGTGGTGGAGGTTTTCGCCTCGGAAGAGACCGGCAGCTGGACCATCACCGTGACCCGGCCCGACGGGATGACCTGTTTGATGGCGGCGGGCTCCCATTTCGAGGCGTTGGATGAAGAATTGACGCCGGCTGCGGTCGGCGACCCGGCCTGAGGGCACGGCAAGGTATTTCGACGCCTTCGGCGTCGACCCACGCGGGGCGTTGCCCCGCACCCCGGCGTGTGTGCGCCAAGATGAAGGCGCGCGCGTTGGCGGAGAGCCGATGCCGGCCTCAGCCCATCACCCCGTCCCAGACCAGTTTGAGCGACAGCACGAACAGCGCGCTGTAGATCAGCGCGTAATAGAGCTTCTCGCTCATCACCTTCACCAGCCAGACCCCGAGGAAGACCGCGAGCGTCGCCGGAAGCGCCAGGACCGCGGCGATGCGCAGGCTTTCGAGGTTGATCTGGCCGAGGAAGAAATAGGGCACGAGCTTTAGCGCGTTGATATAGGCAAACGCGATGGTCGAGGTGCCGGCGAACACCGCGCGCGGCATCTTCAGGGGCAGCGTGTAGACTTGGTAGGGCGGGCCGCCGGCATGGCTGACGAAGCTGGTGAAACCGGCAATCGCACACCAGAACAGGCCGGGCAGGAACCGGGCGGGTTGGGCCTCGCGGACCTTGCGGTGTTGGCTCAGCCGGTGGGCGACGAACGCGAGCCCGATGAGCCCGACGATCAGGGTCACCCAGCGCTCATCGACCCAGGCTGCGGTCGCCCATCCAAAGCCGATGCCGACCGGTGCGGCAACGGCGACGATTTTCAGCACTCTCAGATCGAAAGCCTTGCGGTAGGCCCAGAGCCCGAACATGTCGGACACGATATAGACGGGCAGCAACAAGCCAGCGGCGGTCACCGGGCCGATCTGGAGCGCGAGGATCGGGACGGAGACGGCCCCGGCCATCGCCAAGCCGCCCTTGGCGAGGCCGACGAACATCGCGGCGAGGATCGCGAGCAACCAGAACGTCGTGCCTTCCATGTGCCCCTCCACAGCCGGGAATCACCCCGGGCAGGACTGGGCTTCGGCCCATTCGGCGTGCCCGTGCGACCGGGACCGATCCCGGATTAGCGCAAACATCCCCCCTCAGCCAGACGGAAACGCTTTGCCGCGATGCGGCGGGCTTGCGTCAGGGGTGTGACAGGGTTACGCAGTCGGCCACCTGATAACCTGATCGGAGATCAATGAACCATGGCTCGACCCAAGATTGCCCTCATCGGCGCTGGCCAGATCGGTGGCACGCTGGCCCACCTCGCCGCGCTCAAGGAACTCGGTGACGTCGTTCTGTTCGACATTGCCGACGGCACCCCCCAGGGCAAGGCGCTGGACATCGCGGAATCGGGCCCTGTCGAAGGCTTCGACGCCGCGCTCAAAGGCACCACGGATTACGCCGACATCGCCGGCGCCGACGTCTGCATCGTGACCGCCGGCGTGCCGCGCAAGCCCGGCATGAGCCGCGACGACCTGCTCGGCATCAACCTCAAGGTGATGAAATCAGTCGGTCAGGGCCTCAAGGCGCATGCGCCCGACGCCTTCGTGATCTGCATCACCAACCCGCTCGACGCGATGGTCTGGGCGCTGCAGCAGTTCTCGGGCCTTCCGGCCGAGAAGGTGGTCGGCATGGCCGGGGTGCTCGATGCCGCGCGCTTTCGCCACTTCCTGTCGCTCGAGTTCGATGTCTCGATGAAGGATGTCACCGCCTTTGTGCTCGGCGGCCACGGCGACACCATGGTGCCGCTGACCCGGTATTCGACCGTCGCCGGCATCCCGCTGCCGGACCTCGTGGAGATGGGCTGGACCACCCAGGACAAGCTCGACGCGATCGTTCAGCGCACCCGCGACGGCGGCGCCGAGATCGTCGGGCTGCTGAAGACCGGATCGGCCTTCTACGCGCCGGCGGCCAGCGCCATCGAGATGGCGGAAGCCTATATCAAGGACCAGAAGCGCCTCTTGCCCTGTGCCGCCTGGGTTGACGGTGCGCTGGGCCTCGACGGCATGTATGTCGGCGTGCCGACGGTGATCGGTGCCGGTGGCATCGAGCGCGTGGTCGACATCAAGCTGCAGAAAGACGAGCAGGTGATGTTCGACAAGTCGGTCGATGCGGTGAAGGGCCTCGTCGAGGCCTGCAAGGGGATTGATACGTCGCTCGCCTGATCGTCGTGCGGATGGAAAAGGTCGAAAGGCCGGGCCCCTGCGCCCGGCCTTTTTTTTGTGGCCGACTCGGCTGTTAGCGCTGCGACAGGCTGCCGCATTCGGGCCTATGTGATCACGAATTTTGGGGTGTGATCACAAAAATCGGATTTCCGTGCGAAAACACCCCTGCTTTCACGATTTTGATTTCTCGCCCATGCGGCTTGTGTCATGAGCTTTGCAATCGCAAGCAGACGCAAACAGCAACGGGTGAGGCCCCATGAACATCCATGAATACCAGGCGAAGGCGCTCCTTCGCGACTACGGCGCCCCGGTTTCCGACGGCCGCGTTGTGCTGAAAGCCGACGAAGCCAAGACCAAGGCCGGCGAGCTCGACGGGCCGCTTTGGGTCGTGAAAGCGCAGATCCACGCGGGCGGCCGCGGCAAGGGATCGTTCAAGGAGCCGGAAGCCGGTGAAAAGGGCGGCGTGCGCCTCGTCAAGTCGGTCGAGGAAGCCGCGCAGGAAGCCAAGGCGATGCTCGGCCGGACCCTGGTCACGCATCAGACCGGCCCCGCCGGCAAGCAGGTCAACCGGGTCTACATCGAAGACGGCTCCGGCATCGAGACCGAGCTTTACCTCGCGCTGCTGATCGACCGCCAGACCAGCCGGGTGAGCTTCGTCTGCTCGACCGAAGGCGGGATGGACATCGAGGAGGTCGCCGCGTCGACGCCTGAGAAGATCCTGAGCTTCTCCGTCGACCCGGCCACCGGCTACCAGGGGTTCCACGGCCGCCGCATCGCGTTTTCGCTCGGCCTTAAGGGTGCGCAAGTGAAGCAGTGCGTCGCGCTGATGGGCAAGCTCTACAAGGCCTTCATGGACAAGGACATGGAGATGCTGGAGATCAACCCGCTGATCGTGACCGACACCGGCGATCTCAAGGTGCTCGACGCCAAGGTCAGCTTCGACGGCAACGCGATCTACCGCCACCCGGATATCGCCGAGCTGCGCGACACCACCGAGGAAGACCCGAAAGAGCTGGAGGCGTCGAAATACGACCTCAACTACATCGCGCTCGACGGTGAGATCGGCTGCATGGTCAACGGCGCCGGGCTGGCGATGGCGACGATGGACATCATCAAGCTCTATGGTGCTGAGCCCGCCAACTTCCTCGACGTCGGCGGTGGCGCTTCGAAGGAGAAGGTCACCGAGGCGTTCAAGATCATCACCTCCGACCCGCAGGTGAAGGGCATTCTCGTCAACATCTTCGGCGGCATCATGCGCTGCGACATCATCGCCAACGGCGTGGTTTCGGCGGTGAAGGAAGTGGGCCTCAAGGTGCCGCTGGTGGTGCGCCTCGAAGGCACCAACGTGGAAGAGGGCAAGAAGATCATCAACACTTCCGGTCTCGACGTGATCGCTGCGGACAACCTCTCGGACGCTGCGGAGAAGATCGTCAAGGCGGTGAAAGGGTAGTCGGATCTTGGGCGGGCTCGGCGAATACTTGGGCATTCTGGCCGTATCGGTGCCGTTGGTACTGTGGCTTTGCATCGCTTTCGTGTTGATGGGCCTGCTGCTTTCGAAGCGAACGTATGGTCGTGTCGCGTTGTTCGTCGCCATAGCAATCGTCACTTTTCTACTCGCGCCCGCGTTTCTGTATCTAGTGGCGAACGCGAGTGAACGACGCGAAATCCTCGGAGGCCCGGGAGCCCCGTCGCTCTTGATCATGACATTCACCGGTCTCACGATCATTCCTTTCTTCTGGCTTGGCAAACGGGTCAACGCCAACCGAAACAAAAGGTTCAACTGAATGGCAATCCTCGTAAACGAAAACACCAAGGTGATTACCCAGGGCTTTACCGGCTCGCAGGGCACCTTTCATTCCGAACAGGCGATTGCCTACGGCACCAAGGTCGTCGGCGGGGTGACGCCGGGCAAGGGCGGGCAGACGCATCTCGACCTGCCGGTCTTCAACTCGGTGCATGAGGCGCGGGCTGTGACCGGGGCGAATGCCAGCGCGATCTACGTGCCGCCGCCGTTTGCCGCGGACTCGATCCTCGAAGCCATCGACGCCGAGATGGAGCTGATCGTTTGCATCACCGAGGGCATCCCGGTGCTCGACATGATGATCGTGAAGCGGGCGCTGGAAGGCACCAAGAGCCGTCTCGTCGGCCCGAACTGCCCCGGGGTCATCACGCCGGACGCCTGCAAGATCGGCATCATGCCCGGTCACATCCACATGCGCGGCAACGTCGGGGTCGTGTCGCGCTCGGGTACGCTCACCTACGAGGCGGTCAAGCAGACTTCCGACCTCGGGCTCGGCCAGTCGACCGCCGTCGGTATCGGCGGCGACCCGATCAAGGGCACCGAGCATATCGACGTGCTCGACATGTTCCTCGACGATGACGAGACCACCTCGATGATCATGATCGGCGAGATCGGCGGCACCGCCGAGGAAGAGGCTGCGGAATTCCTCGTGGAGCAGCGCAAAAAGGGCCGTTGGAAGCCGGTCGCGGGCTTCATCGCCGGGCGCACCGCGCCGCCGGGCCGCCGCATGGGCCACGCCGGTGCAATCGTCGCCGGTGGCAAGGGCGACGCGGCAACGAAGATCGAAGCGATGAAAGCGGCCGGCATCGTCGTTGCCGACAGCCCCGCCACGCTGGGCGAAGCGGTGATGGCCGCAATCGAGAAAGCGTGAAGTGACAGACGCCGGGCGGGGAGTTGACCCCGCCCGGCGGCAATGAGAACAGGAAGCGCATGGCTCTCGTTTCGCACCAGCACGGGTTCATTTACCTCAAGACCGAGAAAACGGGCGGTACGTCGGTTGAGATGGCTTTGCAGACCCTGTGCACGCCGACCGGCACCGAGGTGAGCCATTACGGACCGGCCATCGTGTCGAAGGTGGGCATCCTGGGCGCGCGCGGCGACAAGTATACCGAGGCCGACGTTACCGGCTGGACGAGCCACATGCCGGCGAAACAGGTGGCGCGCAAGCTGGGGCGCGGGGTGTGGTCGCGCTATCTGAAGGTTGCGTCTCTGCGCAATCCGTTCGACAAGGCGGTGTCGTGGTACTGGTTCATGGCCCACAAGCATGGGCTGGACCAAAGCGACCCGGTCGAGGATTTCCGCGCCTTCCTGCGCGAGAAAGAGACGCAGGGCTATTTTCGCAGCCGTAAGGATATCGACTGGCGGGTGACCCATATCGGCAAGCGGCCGATCATCGACCAGTATATCCGGCTCGAACATCTCCAGGACGATTTCGCCGCGCTGTTTGGGCGGCTGGGGATCGCCGGGGTCACGCTCGACGTGCCCAAGGTGAAGGCCAAAACCCGAAAGCAGGATCCGCTCGACGTGCCGGACTATTTCGACACGCCGACCGCCGAGATCGTGCAGCGCAATTGGGGCTGGATATTCGAGGCCGGCGGCTATTCGCGCGACCCGGCCGAGGCGGGGCGAGCCTCGAAGGCCGCGAAGCGCCGGGTACGCGCGCCGGAGACGGTGGCGAAGATCGCGCGGCCTGGGGTGCCCGAGAGCGGGCTGGCGGCGCGTGTCAAAACCCTGCTGACACGGAGGGCCGGGTGAGCGGGGCGATGACATATTGGCGGGCCTGCCTCGGGGCGACCGGGTTGATCAGGGTTGTTGTGGCTGCGGCCACGGCCATCCTCATGTGTACTGTGCCGCTCTCCGCCCGCTCGGACTACGCAGATATTTTCGGCGCTCTCGACCCTTGTGCGGCTCCGACTGACAATGTCGACGGAACAATGAATGCCCTTGAAGGAAGGGGCTGGGTAGAGGTGCCTGACCGGTTCGACCTCGACCCGGATGTTCTTGATGCCTTGACTTGGACCAAAGTGGTTCGTTGGGGCATACCCAATAGTCCAGAATACTTCAAAGCGATGATCCGAAAGGGCATCAGGGGTGGGATCCCCGGCCTGTTTGAATATCAAGAGCAGGCTATGACGGATGAAGCTGGCAAGGGAGACTCGAGCGTCCTCGCGAACAGGGTGCTGGTAAGGCGCGGAGACGGCGAGATTGATGTGCTCTTGATGTCCTATCGAAGCCCGTTGGAGAATATGCGTCAGGTCGTCTGTTTGGCGGGGCTCGGTAAGTCGGCGGCAGAGGTGATTGTCGACTGGGTTGAAGCGCAAGAGGGGCCTTTGGCCGCAAGCGAGAAGCCGCAATTCTCATATCAAGGAACGGTATCGCCGCGCGGCGGAATTACCGGTGGTTCGACCAAGCATTTTGCGATCAACCCATACGCTTTGCCGGACGTTCCCGCAGAATTTGAGCGCCTCATCAGCGGTGTCGTCGAAATTGAAGTTTACTATCAGGTCCAGGAGAACTGACCATGACCGAACAGTCACCCAACGACCAGTTCAAAGCGTCGAGCTTCATGCAGGGCCACAACGCGGCCTATCTTGAACAGCTCTATGCCCTCTACGCGAAGGACCCCACTGCGGTGGATGCCGCCTGGGCCCAGTTCTTCGACGAGCTGGGCGACGCCGGGAACGACGTGACCGCCGAGGCGGCGGGGCCGTCCTGGGCGCGCACCGACTGGCCGCCGACGCCGGGCGGCGATCTGGTGCATGCGCTCGACGGTCAGTGGCCGGAGGAGCCCAAGCCCGAGAAGGTGGCCGAGAAGGTCACGGAAAAGGCCGCCGAGAAGGGCGTGGCGATCAGCGAGGAGCAGGTGCGCCGCGCGGTGCTCGATTCGGTGCGCGCGCTGATGATCATCCGCGCCTACCGGATCCGCGGCCACCTCGCCGCCGATCTCGATCCGCTGGGGATGCGCGAAGAAACCGCCCATCCGGAGCTTGACCCGGCAAACTACGGCTTTGCCGAAGCCGACATGGACCGGCAAATCTTCCTCGACAACGTGCTCGGGCTTGAGATGGCCAGCATGCGCCAGATCGTCGACATGGTGAAGCGCACGTATTGTGGCACCTTCGCGCTGCAATACATGCATATCTCCAATCCCGAACAGGCCGGCTGGCTCAAAGAGCGCATCGAGGGCCTGGGCAAGGAGATCGCGTTCACCCGCGAAGGCCGCCGAGCGATCCTGAACAAGCTGGTCGAGGCGGAAGGCTTCGAGAAATTCTGCCATGTGAAATTCATGGGGACGAAAAGGTTCGGCCTCGACGGCGCCGAGGCGCTGGTGCCGGCGATGGAGCAGATCATCAAACGCGGCGGCTCGCTGGGCCTCAAGGAGATCGTGATCGGCATGCCGCACCGCGGGCGCCTCAGCGTGCTCGCCAACGTGATGTCGAAACCCTACCGCGCGATCCTCAACGAGTTTCAGGGCGGCAGCTTCAAGCCCGAGGACGTGGACGGGTCGGGCGATGTGAAATACCACCTCGGCGCCTCGTCGGACCGTGAATTCGACGGCAACAAAGTGCACCTCTCGCTCACCGCCAACCCCTCGCACCTCGAGGCGGTCAACCCGGTGGTGCTCGGCAAGGTGCGCGCAAAGCAGGCGCAGCTGGGCGACAGCGAGCGCACCCAGGTGCTGCCGATCCTCTTGCACGGCGATGCGGCGTTTGCGGGCCAGGGAGTGATCTCGGAGGGGTTCGGGCTGTCGGGCCTCGTCGGCCACCGCACCGGCGGCACGATCCATATCGTGGTGAACAACCAGATCGGCTTCACCACGGCGCCGTCGTTCTCGCGCTCCTCGCCCTATCCGACCGACATTGCGCTGATGGTCGAGGCGCCGATTTTCCACGTCAACGGCGACGATCCGGAGGCGGTGGTGCATGCGGCCAAGGTGGCGACCGAGTTCCGCCAGAAGTTCCACAAGGACGTGGTTCTCGACATTTTCTGCTACCGGCGGTTCGGGCATAACGAGGGCGACGAGCCCATGTTCACCAACCCGCTGATGTACAAGACCATCAAGACCCACAAGACCACCCTGCAGCTCTATACCGAGCGGCTGGTCAAGGACGGGTTGATCCCCGAGGGCGAGATCGAGGACATGAAGACCGCCTTCCAGGCAACGCTCAATCAGGAATTCGAGATCTCGAAGGACTACAAGCCGAACAAGGCCGACTGGCTTGACGGCCGCTGGTCGCACCTCAACCGGCAGGGCGAGGAATACCAGCGCGGCCAGACGGCGATTGCCAAGGACACCTACGAGGAGATCGGCAGCGCCCTCACCCGGGCCCCCGAAGGCTTTGCGATCCACAAGACCGTCGCAAGGATGCTGGAGACCAAGAAGGCTATGTTCGAGAGCGGCACCGGCTTCGACTGGGCGACGGCGGAGGCGCTGGCCTTCGGGTCGTTGCAGCTTGAGGGCTACCCGGTGCGGCTGTCGGGTCAGGACAGCACCCGAGGCACCTTCTCGCACCGCCACTCCGCCTTCATCAACCAGGAGACGGAAGAGCGCTACTACCCGCTCAACAACGTCCGCGAGGGCCAGGCGCGCTACGAGGTGATCGACTCGATGCTGTCGGAATACGCGGTGCTCGGGTTCGAGTACGGCTATTCGCTGGCCGAGCCGAATGCGCTCACGCTCTGGGAAGCGCAGTTCGGCGATTTCGCCAACGGCGCGCAGATCATGTTCGACCAGTTCATCTCCTCGGGCGAAGCGAAGTGGCTGCGGATGTCGGGCCTGACCGTGCTGCTGCCGCACGGCTTCGAGGGGCAGGGGCCGGAACACAGCTCCGCCCGTCTCGAGCGCTTCCTGCAGATGTGCGGCGGCGACAACTGGATCGTGGCCAATTGCACGACCCCCGCCAACTACTTCCACATCCTGCGCCGGCAACTGCACCGCTCTTTCCGCAAGCCGCTGATCCTGATGACGCCGAAATCGCTCCTGCGTCACAAGCTGGCGGTGTCGCAGACCGCGGATTTCGTCGAGGGGTCGTCCTTCCACCGGGTGCTCTGGGACGACGCGGACGACAATCACCGCACCGGCAAATCCGAGACCAAGCTGGTGGCGGACGACAAGATCAAGCGGGTGGTGATGTGCTCGGGCAAGGTCTACTACGATCTGCTCGAAACACGCGACGAGCGCGGGACCGACGATGTCTATATCCTGCGGGTCGAGCAGTTTTACCCGTTCCCGGCGCTGAGCCTGGTGCGCGAACTCGAACGGTTCCCGAAGGCGGATGTCGTCTGGTGCCAGGAGGAGCCCAAGAACCAGGGCGGCTGGACCTTCATCGAGCCGAATATCGAATGGGTGCTGGGCCGGATCCGCGACACCGGCGCCCGGCCCCGCTACGCCGGCCGCCCGGCCTCCGCCTCTCCCGCAACCGGCCTCATGAGCCAGCACAAAGCACAACAGGAAGCGCTGATCGACGATGCGCTGACGATCAAAGGAAACTGACCCGATGAGCATAGACGTTCGAGTGCCCACGCTGGGCGAAAGCGTGACCGAAGCAACCGTGGCGACCTGGTTCAAGGCGCCTGGCGACAGGGTCGAAGCCGACGAAATGCTTTGCGAGCTGGAGACCGACAAGGTGACGGTGGAAGTGCCCTCGCCGGCGGCCGGAACGCTGGGCGAGATCATCGCGCCGGAAGGCGAGACCGTGGGCGTCGATGCGCTGCTCGCGACCCTCGAGGCAGGCGGCGCGGCCGCGGCGGTTGCTCCCGCGGCGGCAGATGTCCCGGTCGAAGCACCGGTCGAAGCACCGGCCGAACCCGCCGACGCCAGTGGCGCGGCGGTCGAGGTGATGGTGCCGGCGCTGGGCGAGAGCGTGACCGAAGCGACGGTCTCGACCTGGTTCAAGAAGCCGGGCGACGCGGTCGAGGCCGACGAGATGCTCTGCGAGCTGGAAACCGACAAGGTGAGCGTGGAAGTGCCCGCGCCGATTGCCGGCGTGCTGTCTCAGGTGTTGGCCGAGGAAGGCGCGACGGTCGAGGCGGGCGGCAAGCTCGCGGTGATGACCGGCCGTGCCGGTGGCGCGGCGACGGCCGAGAAGGTGGCGTCAGCCGCCGCCGAGGCCCCCCCGCCCGCCGCAGGCGGCGCCGCAGGCGCAAAGGACATCGAACACGCGCCCTCGGCGAAGAAGGCGATGGCCGAGGCCGGCCTCACCGAAGCCAAGGTGCAAGGCACCGGGCGCGACGGGCGGATCATGAAGGACGATGTCGCCAAGGCTGCGGCCGCAGCCGCCTCCGCCGCGGTTCCCGCGTCATCGGCGCCCGCCAGCGCCCCGCGTGCCCCGAGCCCGGCCGAGGATGCTGCGCGCGAGGAGCGGGTCAAGATCACCCGGCTGCGCCAGACGATCGCGCGCCGCCTGAAGGACGCGCAGAACACCGCCGCGATCCTGACCACCTACAACGAGGTGGACATGTCGGCGGTGATGGCACTGCGCAACCAGTACAAGGCCGAGTTCGAGAAGAAACATGGTGTTCGCATCGGCTTCATGTCGTTCTTCACCAAGGCCTGTGTGCATGCGCTGGGGGAGGTGCCGGAGGTCAACGCCGAGATCGATGGCAACGAGATCGTCTACAAGAACTTCGTCCACATGGGCGTGGCGGCGGGCACGCCGCAGGGCCTCGTCGTGCCGGTGATCCGCGATGCCGACCAGATGAGTTTCTCGGAGATCGAGAAAGCGATCGCCGAAAAGGGCCGAAAAGCCCGCGACGGCAAGCTGTCGATGGCGGAGTTGCAGGGCGGTACCTTCACCATTTCCAACGGCGGCGTCTACGGCTCGCTGATGTCTGCGCCGATCCTCAACCCGCCGCAATCGGGCATCCTCGGGATGCACAAGATCCAGGACCGCCCGATGGTGGTGAATGGTGAGATCGTCATCCGCCCGATGATGTATCTGGCGCTCAGCTACGACCACCGGATCGTCGACGGCAAGGGGGCTGTGACCTTCCTCGTGCGGGTGAAGGAAGCGCTGGAAGACCCGCGCCGGTTGTTGATGGATCTGTGAGCGCATGAGCAACGACCACAAACCCACCAGCGCCTTCAGGGCGCTGATGCCGAACCGCAAGACGAAGTTCAGGATCTGGGCGATCCGCTCGGTGATCGTGGTCGTCGCGGCTTACGTCTTCGTGGGGGCGGGGGTCGGGGCCTGGTTCATCTGGGCCGCCTGGGCTTATGTGGCGGTGACCCTTGTGCTCGCTTTCGTTCTGACCCGTCCGCAAAGCGGCGGCGGGTCGGGCGGCGGCGCGGACTGAGCCTGGACCGGGCATGGCCTATCTCGACCCCAAGTCGCTCAAGTGCCCTGGCTGCGGCAAGACCGGCGAGGTCGTGTTTGTTGTCGGGATTGGTCCCAGCACCAAGCCCGGCCAGGGACCGGCCTACGTGACCTTGCGCAACGCCGGGCCCTGGGTGGTCGAGGAGACATCGGCGCGCCCGTTCTTCGCGGGGCGTCTGTTCTGCCCCGATTGCGGGGTGGAGGTTCTGAACCGGTCCGAGCGCCGGCACACGTGATGAGATCTGCGCATCATGCGCAAAGCGTGCACATGTCGTGCACGGGATATTCGGCCAAAGGAGGATCCAATGGCACAGGAAAAATACGACGTGATCGTGATCGGCGGCGGCCCTGGCGGCTATGTGGCGGCGATCCGCTGCGCCCAGCTCGGGCTCAAGACGGCCTGTGTCGAGGGGCGCGAGACGCTGGGCGGCACCTGCCTCAACGTCGGCTGCATCCCGTCGAAGGCGCTCTTGCACGCCTCGCACCAGTTGCATGAGGCAGAGCACAATTTCGCGGCCATGGGGCTCAAGGGCAAGGCGCCGAGCGTCGACTGGAAACAGATGCTCGCCTACAAGGACGACGTCGTCGGCCAGAACACCAAAGGCATCGAGTTCCTGTTCAAGAAGAACAAGGTCGACTGGATCAAGGGTTGGGCCAGCATCCCCGCCGCCGGCGAAGTGAAGGTCGGCACCGACTACTACTATACCAAGAACATCGTGCTCGCCTCGGGTTCCGAGCCCGCTTCGATCCCCGGGGTCGAGATCGACGAGAAGGTGGTGGTCAGCTCTACCGGCGCGCTGTCGCTCGCGAAGGTACCGCGCTCGATGGTGGTGATCGGCGCGGGCGTGATCGGGCTCGAGATGGGCTCGGTCTATGCCCGGCTCGGGACCCGGGTGACGGTGGTGGAGTTCCTCGATCACATCACGCCGGGCATGGACGCCGAGGTGCAGAAGGGGCTCCAGCGGATCCTGAAGAAACAAGGGCTCACGTTCGTTCTGGGGGCCGCCGTGCAATCGGTCGATGCGAAGAAAACCAAGGCGACGGTGCACTACAAGCTGCGCAAGGACGAGAGCGAGGCCAGCGTCGATGCCGATGTGGTGCTGGTGGCGACGGGCCGCAAACCCTTTACCGAGGGGCTCGGGCTCGATGCGCTGGGGCTCGAGATGACCAAGCGCGGCCAGGTCGCTTCGAAGAACGGCCAGACCAGCGTGCCGGGGATCTGGGCGATTGGCGATGTGACCGAGGGCCCGATGCTTGCCCACAAGGCCGAGGACGAGGGCATGATGGTGGCCGAAAAGATCGCCGGCCAGGCGGGGCATGTGAATTACGACGTGATCCCGGGCGTGATCTACACCACGCCGGAGGTTGCCAGCGTGGGCAAGACGGAAGCCGAACTGAAGGAGGCCGGGACGGCCTACAAGGTCGGCAAGTTCAGCTTCATGGGCAACGGCCGCGCCAAGGCGGTGTTCCAGGGCGAAGGCTTCGTCAAGATCCTCGCCGACAAGCAGACCGATCGGATCCTCGGCGTGCACATCATCGGCCCGGCGGCGGGTGAGCTGATCCACGAAGCCTGTGTGGCGATGGAATTTGGCGCGGCGGCGGAAGACCTCGCACGCACCTGCCACGCCCACCCGACCTTCTCGGAAGCGGTGCGCGAGGCGGCGCTGGCCTGCGGCGACGGGGCGATCCACGCCTGAGCGACGGGGCGCGCGACGGGGTGGGCGAACTCGGGAGGGAAGGCAAGGCCCTGATATAGCTTGAGTTAACGCTAATGGCGTTTCGCCTGGGCGAAGTTTGATCCGGGACGTTGGACGGGGTCGGCCCGGGGCAAGCAACGATGAAAAGGCCGGGGATTTACCTCGGCCTTTTCATATTTTTGCCCTGTCCGCGTTTGACTCTGTTGCCCGATTGTTGCGAACCTGCGGACAATTCCTTGTACAAGGCAGCCTTTAGAATGACCCATCGTTTCTCCCTCAAACCCCTGAAACACGCCCTCGCGCTCCTGGCCGTCGTTGCCGTGGCGCTTACGTTTGCCCCGCCGCGCGCGGCGAAGGCCGATCCCGGAGAGGCCGTGGCCGCCGGGATCATCGGTCTTGCGGTCTATTGCGGGGTGACCGGCAAATGCACCAGCGGCGGGCGCAGCAGCGGCGGCGGTCGGGGCGGTGGCCCGGTTGATGCCATCGGGCTCAGCGGGCAGAATGCGATGCTGGTGCAGGGGGGCTTGCAGAACCTCGGGTATTACAACGGCGCCATCGACGGCGCCATCGGCGGCGGCACGCGGACCTCGATCCGGGCCTACCAGGCGGCAATCGGCGCGAACCAGACCGGTGTGCTCACGGGCCAGCAGATCAACGACCTGGTGGCCTTGTCCCCGAGCTATTTCAGTTATCCGGCGGACAATCCGCAGCTTTTCGGCGCCGATCTCGCGAACGATCTCGACCGCGCCGGCGTGCGCCAGGTGCAGGCGGCGCTGAACCAGCAGGGCTACGGCGCCGGGACGGTCGACGGGTCCTTCGGTGGCATGACCCGCAACGCGATCGCGGCCTACAAGGCGGCCAATGGCCTGCCGGGGCAGCCGGTGGCCACGCGCCGGTTGCTGGCCCGTCTGATGGGCTGGGCACCGCCGGAACCCGCGGGCAAGCAGATCGTCAACGCGCGCCGCGGCATCGCGCCCGCCGCGGCGCCCGTGCAACAGGTTGCCGTGCCGATCGCGCCGGCCCCGACCCTGGCCCCGGCCCTGGCCCCGGCACCCGCGCCCATTCCGTTGGCGCCTTCTGCGGGCACGGTGATGAACGCGGCGGCGCCCCTACCCCAGGGCGAGGTGACGGCCGCCGCGCCCTCGGACGATCTCACCTTCGACATTCTGGGCGTCGAGCTGGGCATGTCGGAGGCGCAGGTCAAGGGCACGCTGATGGCCGGGCTCGGCGGCGAGCTGATGTTCGACACGGCTGAGGCGGTGGACTTCGGGGCGGGCGGCGCGTCCACCCACGGGTTCCTCACCGTGCAGCCGAGCTGGCCGGAGGCGCCGGCGGAACAGGTTCTGGCACTGTTCGACGAGGCCCGGCCGGAGCTCGGCGCGGTGGCGGTGTTCCGGATGATCCGGATGCCGGAAAGTGTCGACCAGGCGACGTTCGAGGCGGGCGTGCTGCCGGACATCGTTGCCAATTATGGCAGTGAGGGTCTGCGTGCCGGTGAGGCGCGCTGGATCGGCGGCGCGGCGGCGCGTGGCGGCAGCAATGTCGCGGCCTGCGGCGATCCGCGGTTGAGTGTCGACACCGGCGTCGCCAACGCGCTCGACGCGCTGTGGCGGTCCGGCGGGGGCCCACGGCTTGACGGCGGGCTCGATCAGGTCACCGCCGATTGCGGCCAGGTGCTCAGCGTCGACTACGCGGGCTCGGTGGTCCGCATCGGGCTGTGGAACTCGGGCGCGCTTGCCGGTGCATCCATGGGCGCGGGAGCCGCGACACCGAAGATCAAGTTCTGACGCGCGCGCCTTTGTGGATGTGAAAAAGGGCCGGGGTGCTCGCGCGCCCCGGCCTTTCTCCGTGCGTCAGCCCTACGGATCGCCGCACAGGAGGTCCGGGGACGGCAGGATGGTGCCCCCGGGGGACAGGCCCGGGCACTCATTCGCCCGCGGCCCTGTACAGACCAAACGCGGCATACGGGGAGTTCCGCCTACACGGGGCGGTCACGGTTTTGCGAGCGGGCGGACCGGCTCTAGCGTTTCGTCTTGCCATTGGGCCGTCAATCGCCGCCTCTCACCTTCGGTTCGAACGCGATTGCCGGCGCAATGTACGGATGGACTGCCGAAACGCGCTAGCCGACCAGCATCTTCAGGCCCTGGGTCACGTCGGTGCGCACGGCGAGGCGCAGGCCGGGTTCGTCGCCGGCGGCGAGGGCGGCCAGGATCATCCGGTGGTGGCGCTGCAGATCGGCGCGGTTTTTCGCCATGTAAAGCGACCGCATTGTCGGCCCGAGCTGGAGCCAGACCGTCTCGGCCAGCGCCAGCATCGCGGGGGCCTGGGCGCGCAGGTAGATCGTGCGGTGAAACTCGAGATTGGAGCGGATGTAGCCCGCGACCTCGTGCTTGGCGACGTGTTCGGCGATCCGGGCATTGATCGCGCGGAGCCGGTCGATCAGCGCCATGTGGGCCCGGGGCAGGGCGCGGGCGGCCAGTTCGGGTTCGAGCATGGCGCGCAGGCTTGCCAGCTCCTCGATGCGTTCGGGCCCGAGGTCCGGCGTGGTGATCCGGCCCGAGGACGACATCGTGAGCGCGCCTTCGGCCGCCAGCCGGCGCACGGCCTCGCGCACCGGGGTCATCGACACGTCGAACATGCTGGCGATGCCGCGCAAGGTCAAAGGCATGCCGGGATCGAGCTCGCCGTACATGATCCGGAGCCGCAGCGTGCGGTAGACGCGCTCATGCGCGGCGAGGCCGGCCTCGGCGGAAGTGGCGGCGCTGGCGCCGGGGGAATTGGACATTGTCAACATCGGGAAGAATGTGATCACATTTTCCGTCGGCGTCAATATTCCTGTGCGTCAATCGCGGAACTTGTACCGGTGCAAGGTCTCGGCATTCTGCCGGAGCCATCGGCGCGGGGCCTCGTAGCCCGGGCAGGTGCGCGCGACGGTGTTCCAGAAGGCCTGGCTATGGTTCATTTCGACGAGATGGGCCACTTCGTGGGCGGCGACATAGTCGAGCACCTCCCGAGGGGCCATGACAAGGCGCCAGGAGAACATCAGATCGCCGCGCGCCGAACAGGACCCCCAGCGCGAGCGGGTGTCGCGCAAGGTGAGCCTGGCCGGGGTGACGGCGAGGGCGGCGGCGTGGCGGTCGACGGCTTCGGCGAGTGCGGCGCGGGCCTCAAGCTTGAGGAAGGCCATCAACCGCGCGGGGGTGCGGTCGGGGTCGCGGTGGGGCACGACGATCTCGCCCGCCGCAAGGTGCACGCTGCGGCCCGGGCCGGTGACGATCGGGTGATCGGTGCCGTGGACGGGCAAAGTGCGGCCGGGCATCGGCACTTGCGCGTCGGGCCGGTCGGCGAGGTGGCGGCGGATCCAGTCGGCCTTGTCCTCGACGAAGGCGAGCGCGTGCCGGCGCGAGGCCCCGTGCGGCAGGGTCAGGGTGACCCGCCCATCGAGCCGCGAGACCCGCAAGCTCAGCCGCCGCGCCCGCGCCGAGGGCTTGATGTCGAGGGCAATCGGCGGGTCGCCGGGAAGGATGAGGTGTTCGCCCATGTCGGTGTCTGCTCTCTGCCCGGTTTCATTCGCTCTGGTCCCGTGTCCCCGGGCCGTGCTATCGCCGGGTCAACGCCGGGTTTGCCGCCTTTTCCGAAAGCCTTTGACAGCCCTTCGGTTGTGTGGCAAGTGCCCCCAAATCTCGCAGATGGAACTGACGACGGAAAGGGGTTTCCATGCCCAAGGAAGAATGGGGCACAAAGCGCGTCTGCCCGGACACCGGCAAGCGGTTCTACGACCTCGGGCGCAATCCCGCGGTGAGCCCGTATACCGGCAAGTCGGTCGAACTCATGACCGGCAAGACCACGCGCACCATGGTGGCCGACAAGGCCGACAAGGAAACGCAGAAGAAAAAGGCGGCCGAGGACGAGCTGCTGGAAGGCGACGAAATCGAAGAGGATGACACCGCCGATGTCGAGCTCGAGGACGATGTTCTCGATGATGACGACGATGACGATGACGTCTCGCTCGACGAGATCGCCGACGTCGCGGCGCCTGACGAAGACTAGGTCAAGACCGTTTCAGATCGCGACAATCTGAAAAAGGATTTTGATCCAGATCCAGGAGATTGAGCAAAATCCTGGAATCGGACTGTTTCGGTTTGATCCGTATTTGCTCCAGGTCAGCCACCTGACAGAATTCAGGGCCGGGTCGCCATACGGGCGGTCCGGCCCTTTTGTGTTTTGGCCCTTTTGTGTTTTGGCCCTTTTTCGGTTTGGCCCGTTTCGTATTGGGGCGTGGTCGGTCCGGGCCTTTTCGGTTCCGGCCCTGTTGTCCAAGGGTCCCGTGGATGAGCGGGCGCGGTTCAGGCGCGCTTCAACCGGTTCAGGCGCGCGCGGACCCAGGCGCGGCCACCGGAGGAGGCCATTGCCATGATCTTCTTGCGGCTGAAGTCGTTGCGCAGAAGGCCGGTGACCGAGGCCGTGTCGAGCTTGGCCATGCGCCTGACCGAGGCGTTCCACTCCTTGGGGCCGTATTTGGCGATGCGGGTATTGACCAGGAACCCCCACTTGTAATTGGTCTTGAGCTGGCGCCTGGCGCGATGCTCGTAGGCCTTGAGCGGTCCGTCCCGGCCCGACGTCACCGCGCGCCCGAGATGTTCGCCCAGCACCCGCCCGAGCTCGATGCAGATGCGGATCCCCTCGCCGGCGGTGGGGGTGGCGAAATTGGCCGAGTCGCCGACCCGGATCACATTGCCCCAGACCATCCGGTCCTCGAAAGCGACCGAGGGCAGGATGCCGGAATGCACGATCGGTTCGCCTTCGAGCTTGAGCTTGTAACGCTTCAGGAGGGCTTCGTCGGCGACCACGGCGTCGAGCAGCTTGCGCGGGCTCGCGTCGGTGTCGGGCTGGATCACGCCGACGCCGATCCTGAGCGTGCCGAGCGCGGTCGCGAAGGCCCAGCCATAGCCGGACGGCACCTTGGTGCCGAGAAAGATGATGCCGCGGTCGGGCGCGTTGTCGCCCAGCGGGTATTCGTATTCGGTGCCCACGCCGAGCCGTTCGGGCCGCGCGGCGCTGAGACCGAGGGCACGCAGCACCGCGACATGCCAGCCGGAGGCGTCAACGATGTATCTCGACAGGATCTTGCGGTTCACGCCGTCGCGCGAGCGCACGACGCTCTCGAAGCGTCCGTCGCCGAGACGGCGGGCGGAGGTGAACTTGGTGCCCAGCATGAGGTCGCGGTCCTTGTGATCGGACTGGCTGGCGAGCCATTTGTAGAGCCGGGGCGTGTCGAGGATGGCGGGCAGGTTGCCCTTGAGCGGGATGATCGCGTGGGCCTCGTCGGCATAGGCCTCGTTGACCTCGAGCACGTTGTACATCTCGGGCGGAATGCCCAGGCGGTCGTTGTCGTCCGTCCAGCAGCCGCCGGAAGTGCGGATCGGCAGGCCGATCTCCTGGTCCTGGTGGACGATGACGGTCTTGACATCGTCGGGCAGGCGAGAGGCGACCGAGAGGCCGGCCGGGCCGCCACCGACGATCAGCACGTCGCAGGTAAGGGGGGCTTCGACCATTTGGGTTCCTTGGAAAACGGGGGTCGGGACGGCAAAATGCGGTTTCAGCGCAAGCTACCGGCGGCGGCTGGGAGTGTCTACGCCCGGCGCCGCCCGAGGAGGCAAAATCCCCCGCCTGGCGCCGGATTTTTCGCTTGCAACGCCCCCGGCCCTCGCCTAAACACCGCGCACGCGGCCCGAGGCCGCACCCGGATGGGGCCTTAGCTCAGTTGGGAGAGCGCTTGCATGGCATGCAAGAGGTCAGGGGTTCGACTCCCCTAGGCTCCACCAAACACCATTGAAAACAAACGGGAAAATGGCGCTTCCGAGATTTCGCGCACCAAACGGCGCACCAATCCGAAGATGCTTGATACGGGTTCGGACCGGACGGTTTCGCCGCGCCCGGCCGGCGTTGGCGATCACTGCGGACGGTCGATCAGCGAACAAACGCGCGTATACGCGTCAAACCTGCGCTTCTTGTGCTTGCCGCTGCGCCCGTTTGAAGAAGTGCCGCGTTGCCTGCTCGCGGGCATCTTTGTCGGTCATCACGATGTTTCGCATCTCGTTGTCCTGCTGGAACGTTTTCACCATGCCTTGGAAAAATGCCTGCGAGAATGCGTTGTAGACCACGTCAGCAGGGTTCTTTCGGATCATTTCGACCATCTCTTCGTCCATGATCTCGCGTGTCACGCGCTCGAAGCGCATGAAGTCTTCACGGGAAAAATTGGTGTCGTGTCGTTCATTGAATGCTTCGATGATCTCGGAAAGCGACTTCTCTTCTTCCTCGGTGTATGGGTTCGCGCCGAACTCGGATATCGGTTTGAGCGTGGCGGTTTCCCCGGGAAGCAAGGATGCGCGACCCTCGGCGCCTTTCTCCAACTTGAATGCAGCGAGGCTCAACATGTCATCGGTAATCGTGATGTCGGCCGGCACATCGCGCGACGGTAACAGGCGAGACAGCCACGACGTGTAGACATAGAGCTTTTCCAGCCACGGGTCGTTGAGGGCGACCACCTGTGCAACGAACGCGTAGAACCGCTGATAGCTTTTCAGAAGCTGGCGGAACTCCTCCTGTTCGGCCTCGTCGTCGTCGAGGACAAACCGCTCCACGGCGAGGCGGACGGTACCTTCTAGCGCGAGGCGGTCCTCCTTGTTCAGTTCGCCCTTGAAGAAGAAATCCGCGAACTTTTCGGCTTCCTCCCTGACGACATAGACGGAGGACGAAATGCGTTGCTCAAGGTCGTACACTTGGTTCAGGTTGGTCCGTTCTTCGAGAGCGGTCACCTCGAAGAAGGGTGAAAACGCGTCCTTGATGTCGTCAATCGTGTTCTGGAAGTCGAGGACGAAGGTGTTCCGCTTGTCGGGGTGCATCCGGTTCAAACGGGACAGTGTTTGCACCGCCTGCAATCCAGCGAGCTTCTTGTCCACGTACATCGCCACCAGTTTCGGTTGATCGAAACCTGTCTGGTACTTTTCCGCGACAACGAGGATCTGATACTCATCGGTGTCAAACTTCTTCGGCAGTTCGGTTTCGGCGAACCCGTTCGCCGTCGCCTCGGTCCAGTTGGTGCCGTCGATGTCCAGATCGCCCGAGAATGCCACCAGCGCCTTAAGGTCCATGTATCCCTTGTCGTCGATGTACTCGTTCAATCGTTGCCAGTACCGCAGGGCGTGTTCCCGGCTTTGGGTGACGACCATCGCCTTGGCCTTGCCTTTGATGTCCGACGCAACATGTCGACGGAAATGCTCAACGATCACCTCGACCTTCTGATCGATTGCGCTGGGATGAAGCGACGCGAACCGGGCCACGCGGGCCTGCGCCCTCCGACCTTCGAACGCGGGATCATCCTCAATTGCTTTCTCCAGTTGGTAGTAGGCCGTGTAGGTCATGTAGTTCTGAAGCACGTCCAGAATGAAGCCTTCCTCAATGGCCTGACGCATCGAGTAGAGATGGAATGGGTGTGGTTTCCCGTCCGCCCCGATGCGCCCGAACCGTTCGAGCGTCACGTTGCGGGGTGTCGCGGTGAAGGCAAAAAACGAGATGTTCTTTTGCGGGCCGCGCGCCTTCTGAAACGCCAAGACCATGTCCTCGATGTCATCGGAACTGGTCGCCTCACGTGTGAGCGCGTCGGTCATGGCCTGCGCCGCCTTGCCTGACTGCGATGAATGTGCCTCGTCGATGATCACCGCGAAATTCCGTCCGGACTGGCCTGAAATCGCCGCAAGATGCTCGGTGCCGAACTTCTGGATTGTCGTGATGATGATCCGGGCGCCATTCAGGATCGCGTCTTTCAGGTCGCGGGACGTACCGTCAATCTTCTTCACCACGCCCGCGGTCTGCGCGAACCCGCCGATGGTGTTTTGCAACTGACGATCCAACACGAGCCGATCCGTCACGATGACTGCCGCGTCGAACAGCGGGCTGTCCATCTCGTCATGCAGGTTGATGATCTGATGCGCCGTCCACGCGATGGTATTGGACTTGCCCGATCCTGCGCTGTGCTGGATCAGATAGTTGTGCCCTGCGCCTTGCGTTCTCGCATCCAGCAGCACCTTGCGCACCGTGTCGAGCTGTTGGAACCGCGGGAAGATCAGCACCTCTTTTCCGTTCCCGCGTTCGAGGTGGATGAGCCGCCCGATCAGATCAAGCAGGACCTCGCGCGAGAACACCGCGCGTCCTTCAGGTAGGTGCTTGTAGAGATAGGCTACCCGGTTCTCGCCCGGCACATCCGGGTTTCCGGCGCCGCCATCCCGGCCCCGGTTGAAGGGCAGGAAGCGGGTCTTGCCGTTCATCAGACGGGTGGTCATCGACACATTGTCTTGATCCACCGCGAAGTGGACGATGGCACCACGTTTGAAGGTCAACAGGGGCTCGCCGGCCGGCGATCGGTCCTGCCGATACTGCCTTTCGGCGTGCTTGACGTTCTGCCCGGTCAGCAGGTTTTTTACCTCAAGCGTCGCGACCGGGATGCCGTTCACGAAGATCGCGAGGTCGATTGCGTTCTTGTTTTTCGTGGAATAGGTCACCTGACGCATCACCGACAGGATGTTCGCCTCGTATAGACGCGTGAGGTCTGGGTTCAGGTTCGACGCGGGCTTGAAGAAGCACAACGCGAAATGGATGTTCGGCACCAGCTTTATGCCTTGCCGCAGCACAACGTGGGTCGGGTTGTCCTTGAGTGCGGTGTCGAGGCGCTTCAGGATTTCCGCCTCGGCCTGCGCCGGATAGTGATCTTGCAACGTTTGCCACGCCTCGGGCTGCGTCGCCTTGAGGAAGCGGAACAGTAACTCGCTGTCGAGCGCGTGGGCGATGTCATAGTGGGATGTGCAATCGCGTTCGACGTACCCCAGATCGCCGGTGAGGCAGGCGACTATGTGCTCCTCGAAGACCTTTTCCTGATGAATGTCGGCAGTGGTGTGGGAATGGTCAGACATGGGTGTCTGCTTTCTGAAACTGGATGAAATGGACACGTAATGGTTCGGGCGCGACCTTGTGGTCGATCACCTTGCCTTCGAACGCGGTGAAGGAACGGTCGGTGACCTGTTTTGACAACCTGACCTTGTTGTTGTCCGGATCGATGCTCCACAGCATAGCGTCGAACATCGAATGTAGGTCGCGCCGCAACAGCAGCCCATTTTCGGGTCTGTCCCGGAAAGGATCACCTGTGTGGGGTAGCACGTGCGCCGCCTCCAGTGCCTCGGGCACACTGCAACCGGTCAGGGCACATCGACCGCCATAGAGGTCAAACAGGCTCGCCCGAAACTCCGCTTGTACCGGCCGCGCCTTGCGCCAGTTCAGGCGCCGGTCGGCAAGGTCGCGCAGCACGTCTTCTTTGTGCTCCCGGATTTCACCTGCCCAATCCGACTGGCCCGCATAGCGCACCTCGTCGTGGAGTTCGGCCGCCCGACTTTCAACCAGCGCCATGAAGTCGCGGTAGGCGTCGTCTTCGAGCAAGTAGGTGCGATGCGCACGTGATTTGCGCACCTGATCCAGAAGGCTCGATCCGGTTGGGCCATCGCCCAAGGCGCGATATCCGAACGGGCGCGCCACGCGCTCTACGTCCCGCAACTCAATGGCGAGGAACTCGCCGGTCTCACGTGCCGATCCCGCGTGCGCTTTCGCCGTCAAGCCCCACCCGCGCCCGAACTGGTCGTCCTCATGCGTCCAGACCCATAGCTCGTCGCCGGCATCGATGGGTGGCGCATCCTGAAACTGCCCAGACACGACCCTGACCGGACCTGTTGCCGGGATGAGGACTTCACCGCCCTCCCATTCGAACGCCGATGCGGGACGGCATACGCCCCCGGGGCAATGCTTTTCGCCGTTCACCTTGAGGAAGTAACGGTTCACGCCTCCATGTCCTCCTGAATGGCTTCGAGGCGACGGTCGGTGGTGCCGGATTTTGTGTGGGTTTCCACGTCGATCTGCCCGGTTACAGCGGCGGTGATCAGAGCAGATCGGTATTCCATTAAGCGGTCGATAGACATGGTCAATGCGATAGAAGACTGTCGGAAAATGCGGATCGTCGCAGATAGTCGCGCGGTGATCCGGTCCTGTTCCTCTAGTGGCGGCAGCGGTGTTCGGAACGATCGAATATCTGGCATATAGATTGTTTGGTGAGTTGACCCCATCATCAAACGCCGGAACTCGGGTTTCATCGCACGGAGGACGTAATACAGAAATAGCGGTCTGATCCGATTGCTGCAGATCCATGCCGCGAAGTCCTGCGTGGTCGCCATCGGTATCGTCAGGATCGCAGGGAAGCCAACTGAGGCGGTGCGTGAGAGGATTACCGTATCTTTGGGGAGGAGCCGTGCAGCTGAGTTCTCCATCCCGATTTCGCTGATCTTTTCCGAGGTTTCTGAGACAAAGATCTTGCCGCCGTCACGTAGTTGCCAAACATCTGAAAGCGACACCCACGGAACAATGCAGTCTTCTGGAAGCCAGAAGTCATCAACCTTGCGACTGGGCGTGTGGCCGGTCTCTTGGCGCGCGACGTGGGTGAACTTGGGGGCGAACCAGTGACTAGGGATTTCACCAATCCACTCGACGCCGGAGTGCTTCTTTTCGTGTGGTAGGTTCTTTCCCGTGACGTGTTCAACAAAGGTCCCCTCTTCGCGTTCCCCCAACAACGCCACCAAGCGCCGCTTTTTTTCGATCAGCAGGTCAATTCTTGTGGTCTCACGGTCCAAAAAATCGGCGATTTTGAGTTGGGATGAAAGTTCGGTGATGCGAAGCGGAAAATCCAGAACTGCACGTTCTGACACTCGGCGCAATCCGCCCGCGCCGGTCATGCTTGAAATCGCCGCGTGTCTGAAGTCTTCCGAACTGAACAGGTAGCGCAAGTAGCGGGCGTCGATGCCAAAATCGTGGGGACGGAAAACAAGCACTTCAGACGTTGCGAACCCGGCGCCATTTTCGAGATCTCGGGCAATTGCTTTTTTCCCGTTCTCAAAGCACGGCGTTACCTTCGCCAGTAGAACATCACCGTCTTCGAAATAGTTGTACGAACCGGAAGCGACCTCCGAGAACGACTTCGTTTCGAGGCTTTGAAGGCCGCCAAGACCTTCTAACAACGCGTCCATGGGGGCGAAAGACACCAAAGCATCAGGGTCGCGTTTGAACTTCGGAGCCACACGCGGCGCTGTGGTCACAACAAAACGAAGGCGTTTCACTTGACCACCTCCTGCGAAAGACCCGCTATTACTGCTTCCTGCTCTTTCAACTCAGCGTCGATCTTTTCTCGAAGTCGGAGTGTGATCGGTCCTGTTCTCGTGGCAATTGTCATCCATCCACCTTCCAACAGGTCCGAGTTCGCCAGTCCTCGGGAAAGCCCATACTCGCCGGATCGGCCAGGGGGCATTCGTCGATCAGGGCGACGATACGTTTCCGCCATTCATTTCCCGGTGCGATGATCAACAAAAGGTACCACTGTAAATACTTGTCACCGTTTTGCATGCAGTCCTTTGCCATCATCTTGTCACTCGCGTGGGTGACCAGGGGTCTCTGAAACTCGGAAGCCGAGTGTGTGTTGTGACCTCAAGGGGTGGCTGAACCGGGCCCGGGACGCGGCTGAGGCGGCGGACCCGACGTTGCCCAGAGGGCATGAGTTTTTTGGAAAGCGGCCGTTTGCCGCGGTCGAAGCCAAGGACGGAGTCTCGGACAAAGCGGCCCGATGCTCTCGCAGCGGAGTTTGGCTCAAGGCCCGGAAGCCAATCCGGCAAGGACCTCGGCCATCTCGACGGGTCGCCACGGGCATTCCCGAACTGGCCATTGCGCAGCTAGACAACTGACGTGCCAAGCCTGCAACTGCAACTCCACCCGCGTGGTGCATAAGGACCCATTGTCGCGGAAGGTCGGCCCGAGATTTCAGCCTGCGACCTCAGCGACACGCCTCCATCCACGGACGCAACGCGCGGCGGATGGCGCGTTTGGCAAGGACATCCGGGTCTCGCAGATCGTCGCCGGCCTCAAGCGCTTCCTTGACCAGAGGTCCGCCAATGTACTGACTGAGCAGGCCGATATGCGGGGCCGCGGTGCGGAAGCGGTTGTGCAAAGCGGCCACTGCCGCTGCTGCGTCCGGGTGCGGCCAGAAATAGCGGATCCGGTCGGCAAGGCCATAGTGGCGCTGGCTTCGCTGCGACGCCGGATCGCCGTGAATGTGATCGGTCCAGACGCCCGGGTCGCCGACCATCAGCCGCTCCATCGTGTCGCGCAGCGCCCGCGGACCGCCGTCCACTTCCGCCGCCGCCATCTCCATGCCGTAGAGCGCCTCACGCAGCGCGTAGCTCAAGGAGGGGCCGACCTTGAGGATGGCGAAGCCGTCGTCGACAAGCGCGTTCAGGGCCTTGCCGGTCTGGTAGTCGGTCGAGTGCGCCTCGTAGACCAGGCCGCCCAGGTCCGACCGCGCCGCCACCAGCGCTGTCGCGCGTGCCGGGTCGTAGAGCACGACGCTCATCTGCGCGCTCTCCACCCTCGGCTGCACCACGATCGCGATCACCCGTTCGAACGCCGCTCCAAGCCCGGCGGCCTCGAACACCCGCTGGTGCACGCGGTAGGTCTCGCGCACCGCCGCCGGCGAGGTCGGCTCGAGGTCGGTGAGTTCCGCATGGGCCCCGCCGGGGGGCGGGATCTCGGTGCCGATGATATAGACGGCATCGCCACCCGCTTCCTCGGCCACCTTGCACAGCTCGGCGGCCCGCGCGGCGGTGGTTTCGTCATCGAGCGCCACCGGCTCGCCCTTGCAGCCCATCGAACAGTCGAGATGGAGCTTGCGGATGCCGGCCTCGGCATAGTCGCGCATCATCGCCCGCGCCTCGGCCATCGCCTCTTCGGCGGGAAGGTGCGTCCAGGGGTTCGGGCCCAGGTGGTCGCCGCCGATGATCAGCTTGTCCTCGGGGAAGCCGACGCTCTGAGCGATGCGTTTCGTTGCGGCGACGAAGTCGGCCGGCGTCATCCCGGTGTAGCCGCCTCGATGGTTGACCTGATTGCAGGTGCATTCGATCAGCCCGAACTGCCCTTGCGCCTTTGCCTCCTCCAGGGAGGCGGCAATCACCAGCGGATGGGCGGAGCAAACCGAGACGATCCCGCGTGGATCGTGACCGATGGTACGGAGTGGATCGTTCATGACTGCCCCCTCAAATGTCGACGGCATGCGCATCGGCAAAGGCCCGCACCGTATCAGCATGTTCGGCCCCCGACATCGGCCCGCGCTTCATCACGGCGAGCGCGCCCGCGGCGGCGGCGAGACGAAGGCATTCCGCCGGGTCTTCGCCCGCTTTCCAGAGCGCGACGAAGGCGCCGCCGAAACAGTCGCCCGCCCCGGTCGGGTCTACCTCCTCTGCCGGGAACGGTGGCTGGTTCAGCATGAGCGTGCCGTCGTAGAAGGTCGCGCCTTCGGTGCCCCGCTTGTGGACCACGGCGGTCATGCCGGCAGCGAGGTGATGGGCAATGGCCTCCTCGGCGTCGCTCGTATCGACGCCGAGGAAAACCTCGTCGCCCGAAGGCAGGAACAGGTCGGTGAAGGACAGCACCTTTTCGATCGCCGCCTGAAGGCCCGGCTGGGCCAGCATCTCCTTGCGCAGGTTCGGGTCGAACGACACCGTGCCGCCGCGCGCCTTGATGTCCCCCGCCGCCTTCGCGGTCATCGCGCGGATCTCATCGGTGAACATCGAGTTGCCGACGACATGAAGATGATCGGCCCCGGCAAACACCTTCTCGGCCTCGGGCGTCATCCGGGTCGTGCCGCTGGCCGAATAGGTGATGTTGTAGCAGAAGTCGCGGTTGCCGTCGGGCCGGTAGCGCACGAAGGCGTGGCCTGTGGGCAGGATCGGGTCGATGGCGATGGCGGAGACGTCGACACCGTCGTCGCGCAGGCGGGTCAGGTTGACCTTGCCGAAATCGTCGTCGCCCACCGCCGAGACATAGGCCGTGTCACCGCCCATGCGGGCGGCCTGGCTGATGAAGATGGTGGGCGCACCCGACGGGAACGGCCCGGTGAATGTCATCGGTTCGAGGAAACCATAGCCCTTGGTGTCGGCCATCACCTCGACAAGGGTTTCACCCAGCGACACGATCTTGCTCATGACGTCTCTCACTCCATTGCCAACCAGCCGGTTGCGGCGCCCGCCCGGTCCTTTTACAACACCATCTGGATTTTCAGACTGCCCGCAGGCTTGTGTCCGCCCATCACCTCGGCGACCTCTTCGAGGGACAACTGGTGGGTGATGACGTCTTCCACCGAGGGCCCGATCGCTTCGAGCACCGCCAGGGCAGCGGGGATGTTGTGGTTCAGGCTGTGGGTACCGACCAGGGAAAGCTGGCGACGGAAGATCTCAAACGGCGAGATTTCGATCCGCGCATCTTGCGGGCATACTCCGAAGAACGAGGCGGTGCCGCCGTTCGCCACATAGTCAACAAGCCCTGCGGCCACCGCCGGCACGCCGGTCGCATCGACCGCCAGGTCGAAACTATGGCGCCCGGCCTCGAGCTCGGTGCTGCCGGCGGCCAGGCCCGCCAGCCCATGCGCCTCGGCGAGCGCCAGCCGTTCGGTGTCGAGCTCGATCATCGCGACCTCGTCCACGCCCCGCGCCTTCAGCGCCAGCCCCATCAACAGCCCCATCGGTCCGGCCCCAAAGATCGCCGCGCGGTCGACGATCCGACCCTCGACCGGTGACAGCCCGTTCAGCACACAGCCCATCGGTTCGGCCAGCGCCGCGATCGGGAAACTCATCGCGCCGATCGGGTGGATCCGGTCGGCGCGCACGACGCTCAGCTCGGCGAAGCCGCCGTTGACCGTCACCCCGTAGGCCCCGAGGTGCTCGCACAGATGCGCCCAGCCGCGTTTGCAGGCCGGGCACACGCCGCATTCGAGGTTCGGGTCGACCACGACCCGGTCGCCCACCGAGACCCCGGTCACGCCTGAGCCGACTTCGGCCACAACACCCGCATATTCGTGCCCGGGGACAACCGGGTAGGCACTGGTGCCGTAGTTCGCATGCATCACATCGAGGTCGGTGTGGCACAGCCCGCTGGCGCGTACCCGCACGACCACCTCGCCAACCCCCGCCGTCGGGTTCGCCAAGGTGGCGACTTCGACCGCGTCCTTTTTGGGGAAGTTGATCGCTTTCATCTATCACTCCGTCGTTTTCCCGCCCTGATCTGCGGGGGATGACATGATCCCGACCGCGTCCTGCCTTGGCGCCCTTCAGCCTGCGAGATAGGCGTCGATGGCGGTTTCGGGGGCGTCTTTCCAGAGTTTGCCCAGCCATTTGGCGAAGGCGTTTGCGAAGGCGGGCTGGTCGGCGAGG
>Ga0209121_10000063_pt1 | contig 95976 bp, 98 predicted proteins | sample Cruoilmetagenom3_FD_187292 | JGI IMG/M metagenome (GOLD analysis project Ga0209121, IMG submission 187292) | Oil polluted marine microbial communities from Coal Oil Point, Santa Barbara, California, USA - Sample 3 (SPAdes) (version 2) | ecosystem: Environmental > Aquatic > Marine > Oil seeps ...
GTTTTTTGTTGCCTGAAAGAAAATGAATGTCATGGCGAGGAGCGTAGCGACGCGGCCATCTCGTCCAGCGGTGGCAAGCAACCCTGAGATCGCCGCGCTGCGCTCGCGATGACAGGGGGGCTCGCGATAATAGGTGGAGAGCGGCTGGCTGTGGCCGACTATAGGTCATGGCGAGGAGTGCAGCGACGCGGCCATCTCGATTTTCGGTGGTGCCAACCATCTCAATCTGAAGCCACCACCGATGCGCTGTGGTTAGACTTTATCTCTGCGATGTTGGCATTTCCCACCTGCCCAGGTTTCAAAAATGGCGCGATCATCGGCCAGCATCATTAGCGCAAATAGGCGCTCGCCAAGTGTTGTGCAGCGGCTAATTCGTCTGTCTAGTAATGATGTTGCTTGGGGATCAATCACGACAAAATCCGCTTCAAGCGTAGGCGCTAGTTGACCAATATGGCTATCCAACGAGAGTGCTTTCGCATTGCCTCTGGTTAAGCCGTAAAAGCCTTGCCATGCAGTAAGAGGTTGTCCGCCTAACTGGCCTACTTGATAGGCTGCTTTCAGCGTAGCAAAGCCCGATAAATCGGTACCTGCGCCAATATCACTGGCGTAGGTAAATGCCATTCCCGTTTCTTTCGCCGCTTCCCGATCAAACAGTCCACTACCAAGAAACAGGTTGGAGCTCGGGCAAAAAGCAATATTGGCGCCGCGATCTGCCAGTCGTTTGCGCATGCCATTATCAAGATGAATGCCATGTGCGAAAGTGCTGCGTGGCCCGACAAGACCTGACGCTTCATACACTGCTAAATAGTCACGGCTGCCGGGGAAAAGATCGGCTACCCAATCTAGCTCACCGCTGTTTTCAGCCAAGTGAGTCTGCAGCCACAGGGTTGGGTCATTGCGCAGTAGCGCGCCAGCGGCGTCCATCTGTGTTTTGGTCGAAGTGGGTGCAAAACGCGGCGTTACGCTGTAGCCGAGTCGGCCTTTGCCGTGCCAATCTTCAATAAGTCGTTCGCTATCGGCAATGCCCGAGGCGCCATCCATCAGTGCCTCTGGCGCGTTACGATCCATCAATACCTTGCCGACCAGCATGCGCAGCTGCCGCTTGTTAGCGGCGTTGAAAAAGGCATCGACGGAACCGGGGTGGCTCGAGCCAAAAACCTGGGCAGTGGTAGTGCCTGCGCGCAACATTTCGTCCAGAAAAGCATTGGACAAGGCTTCTGAATGGGCGTGATTAGCGAACCGACACTCTTCTGGGAAGGTGTAATCGTTAAGCCAGTCGAGTAATTGGCGCCCATAAGAGGCCATGATATCCAGCTGAACGTAATGCACATGAGTGTCAATAAACCCTGGCATGATCAGCTTGCCACGATAATCGAGAACGACTGTCCCCTCGGGCAGCGAAGGCGAGAGTTCAGCGAAATGACCGACAGCGTGAATATGCTGGTCTTTCAACCAGAGCAAGCCATCACCGTAATGCTCTAAACTGCCTGATTCAGGCATATTGCCATCACCCGGGTCACGGGTAAAACTGATCAGTTCGGCACGAATAAATGTGTCAGTAGAGGAATTCATATTAACTCGTGGTCGTCGTAGCGTCGGTAAAAAGGAGTCGCAGTGTGTCGGCGTCAAGCCCGCGGTTTGGCTGAGTAAGGGGTTTATCGGTCAGCCAGAGTAATTCGGTTACTGCCGTTAAAGCGATTGCATATGGGGTTTTGTTAGCGAGCTTGGTAGCATGAATACGGCCGATCGGGCACTGTACACGAGACCTCAGTTTGCCGTTGTAACCCTCGCGTTTAAGGCGTCCTTCGAAGCTTGTCCATTTGCTGTCTGAACCGATTAGCCCAATGCTTGCTATGTCTGGCCGGCCAAGCAGCGCTGAGACGATGGCATAGTCTTCATCATGGTTGTGTGTCATTACCAGCACATGCGTGTCTGCAGGCAAAGCGGCGACACTTTGTTGTATGTCTTGGAGTGAGTAACAGCTAAGTTGCGGTTGCTGCTGATCACGCTCGGAAAACGCATCGCTTCGGCTATCGAACCAATGCAACTGCCAGGGGAGTGGCGTGCATAGTTTTATAATTTCCTGGCCCACATGCCCAGCACCGAAAATAGCCACATGCGCGGTCGCACCAGGAAAGGCTTCGAGTAAAATATTCACAAAACCACCGCAGCATTGTCCGCTGCGCCCGCCCAAAGAGAAGGCTTCCAGGCTAATGCCGAAGCGCTGCTCGGCTAATAAGCGGCGTGCTGCGTCAATGGTTTGCCACTCAAACGTACCGCCCCCCAGTGTGTCAAAAATCGCATCGGTGGTGATAACCATGCGCGCACCAGGCTCACGGGGGGTAGAACCCAGGCTAGTCACCTGCGTGGCTAGTACATGTGGTATACCGTCGCGCTGTAAGCGATGCAGCGCTGCATGCCACGCTTCTGGCGGTTGAGTATCACTCACAGTGCTTTTTTCCTGATGGCGTTGGCGGCCAACATGACCCGCTCGGGGGTAGCTGGGGTATCTAAGTGCGGGGAAACGGCATAATCGGTGAGACTAGATAGCGCATCACGGAGCGCCGACCAGACACTGATGCCCAACATAAATGGGGGTTCGCCAACGGCTTTTGAGCGATAAAGGCTGGCCATGGAGTTGGGATGGCCCTCTAAGAGTGAGACATTGAAAGTAGGTGGTAAGTCGCCAAAGGTGGGGATTTTATATGTGGCCGGACCATCACTTACCAACACGCCTTTATCATTCCAGATGAGTTCTTCACTGGTCAGCCAGCCCATCCCCTGAATGAAACCACCTTCCACTTGTCCAATATCAATAGCTGGATTCAAGGAGTCACCTACATCATGCAGAATGTCCACACGATCCACCTGATACTCGCCACTTAATGTGTCGACACTGACTTCAGCCACTGCCGCGCCAAAGGCGAAGTAATAAAAAGGCCGTCCTTGACCTGTTGAGCGGTCATAATGGATCAAGGGGGTGGCATAGAAGCCCTTTTCAGATAACGAAATACGATTGAGATAAGCGGTTTGTACTAGCTCTCCCCAAGGAATGCGCCGCTGGCTCTCGCCTAATCCCGCTATTAACATGCCATCTTCCAGGTGCATACCTTCACGATCCAGGCCTTCAGCGAAGTGGACTGCTGCGAAATCAAAAAGACGCTCACGAAGCTTGGTGGCCGCGTCTCTGGCCGCCATACCATTCAGATCGGCACCGCTAGAGGCGGCGGTCGGCGAGGTGTTGGGGATTTTGTCGGTTCGCGTCGCCGTGATGCGTACCTTGTCTAGATCCAGCCCCAGTTCCCGTGCCACCACTTGGCAAATTTTGGTGTGGAGGCCTTGCCCCATTTCAGTGCCGCCGTGATTGATCATAACGCTGCCATCGGTATAGACATGCAGCAGGGCGCCCGCTTGATTGAGGTGTTGGGCGGTAAAGGATATGCCAAACTTGACCGGGGTAAGGGCGAGCCCTTTTTTGATCACTCGGCTCGTGGCGTTGAATTGACGAATGGCAGTGCGTCGAGCCCAGTAATCGCTGTCCTGTTCAAGCGTGCTGACCAGCGTATGCAGTAACTTTCGCTGATCGACTTGCTGACCGTAATGCGTCACCTCGTGGCCGTCACGGTAGAAATTGCGCTTACGCACCGTGAGTGGATCTTCGCCAATCTGACGAGCAATATCATCCATGGCAGCTTCAATGATCATCATGCCCTGGGGGCCGCCAAAACCACGAAAGGCGGTATTAGAAGCAGTATGGGTTTTAGCACGATGACCCACTACCTGTGCATTTCCTAGCGAATAAGCGTTATCCGCATGAAACATGGCGCGATCGACGATAGCGTCAGAAAGATCCGGCGAATAGCCGCAGTCGCCGATCAGTGTGATTTCTCCCCCCTGGATGATGCCTTTATCATCAATGGCTAATCGGTAACGATCATGGAAGGGGTGGCGTTTTCCCGTGGCGCGCATGTCTTCGCTGCGGGGCAAGCGGAGCCGAATGATTTTACCCGTGCGGCGGGCTAATAGCGCCGCGATACAGGCCCAAGCAGAGGCTTGCGTCTCTTTGCCACCAAAGCCACCGCCCATGCGCCGCACTTCTACCGTAACTGAGTGAAAAGGGATACCGAGCACTTCTGCCACTAGCTTTTGGGTTTCACTCGGGTGTTGGTTAGAGGTGTGAACGATGACCCCTTCGTCTTCGGTGGGGTGCACAACGCACGCCTGACCTTCCAGATAGAAGTGCTCCTGGCCGCCAATAAACAGTTGGCCTTCGACAATATGACCCGCTTGATCAAGCGTTTGCTGCCAGTCGCCGCGGCTCTGCACATGGGTCGGACGCACGAACTCTTCGCGCTCGGCTGCACTCACCGGGTCAAGACTAGCAGGCTGCTCATCGATAGTGACCACGGCCAATTTTACGGCCCTACGTGCTGCTTGGAAGGTCGTCGCCGCGACCGCAAATAAGCATTGGCCTGCGTAGCTGATGTCTTGATCGACAAAAATAGGGTCGCCGGGAAAGACCGGGCCGATATCGGTGTGCCCGGGCACGTCATGAAAGGTCACTACATCGACCACGCCTGACGCCTGTTTCACCTTACTAAGGTCAAGCTTCGTCAAGGTGCCGTGCGCAACCGGGGATAATCCTAGAGCCACATGCAGCTCATTGGCAGTGGTTGGCAGGTCATCAATGTAAGTGGCTTTGCCAGTTACGTGCTTTTCGGCGCTCTCGTGGAAACTAGAGCTACCTGCCTGTCGCTGGCCAGCTACGTCGACCGTATGGCGCGCCAGAGGACCGTCCCCTTGAATGTGATCGTCGAGCTCTCGGCGGGCACGGCTGCTGTCGCCGTCCAGTTTAGTGAGCGTACGCATTGAGCATCACCTCTTGATCGGGCGCTGAAAGAGAAAGATAGAGGCGTTCAAGCAAATTCTTGGCGGCCTGTTGGCGATAATGCTGACTCCCTCGCACATCGCTCATCGGCTGAAAATCTTCATCTAGCGCCTGCTGGGCGGCGCGAAAAATCGCTTGGCCGATAGGGAGGCCTTCCAGTGCCGCCTCTACTGCCAGCGCGCGCTTAGGCGTTGCCGCCATGCCGCCAAAGGCAATGCGCACGTTAAGCAGCCTATCGTGCTCGATGCGGTAACTAAAGGCGCCCAATACTGCGGAGATATCATCTTCACGACGCTTGGATAGCTTCCAAACGCGTAGCTGACGGCCCTCAGCCAGCTGTGGAATGAAAATCCGCGAAACGACCTCATCAGCCGCTAGGGAAGTTTTTTTATAGTCTAGAAAAAAATCTTCAAGGGCTAGACAGCGCTTGCCGTTTACGCTGGCAAGCTCGATCTGGGCGCTTAGGGCAAGCAGCACAGGCGGCGTGTCGCCAATGGGAGAGGCATTGGCGATATTGCCACCCAGGGTGCCTCGGTTGCGAATCTGCTGTGAGCCGAGACGGTGTAGAAGATGGGCGAAAGCAGGGAAGTGTTCTTCAAAAAGGGGTTCAAGTTGGGTATAGGTGACCGCACTGCCTATCCACCAGCCGGACTGATGGTCAGAAGTATACGTTTCAATCGTTAAGAGTTCGGTAACCTGAGAAACGTCAATCAGCTGGTCAAGCGGTGCCAAGCGCTGAGTGCTTTCCAGCCAAAGATCGGTGCCTCCCGCCACAAGGCGTGCTTGGGGGGCTGATTGGCGCAATTGCGTCAGCTCTTCCAGCGATTGCGGCTGAGCAAAAAAAGAGCTGGCATCGGCTGGTGGGGTTAACGGGGGTTGGCGTTCTGATTCTGGTAGTGTTGCGTCGAACCACTGGGGGCGCTCGTATGGAATATCGTTCATACGCAGCGCTGCATCGCGGATAGGTCGGTAACCTGTGCAGCGGCACAAATTACCGCCTAGAGTGGCTTCAAGGCGTTCGGGGGTTAGCGGCGCAGGGCGTTGGGCAAGATCGCTGTGCAGGGTAAAAAGTGACATGACAATACCCGGCGTACAAAATCCACACTGGCTACCATGGCACTCAATCATTGCTTGCTGCGCTGGATGAAGGTTGCCGCCTTTCGCTAGCCCCTCAACGGTCACCAAGTGCTTGTTCTGAAGCTGGTGAGCCGGTGTTATGCAAGCATTGGCGCTGGCAAACGTATGAATGTCGCCCGCCAAATCGCCAACGGCCACGGTGCAGGCGCCACAGTCCCCCGACGCGCAGCCCTCTTTGGTGCCTGTTTGGCCCAAGTGCTCGCGCAATAAGGTTAAGATGCTCGTGTCCGGTGATACGTCGCACCGCTGCGGGGTGCCATTGAGCAGGAACGCGATCGTTGCCATGCCAAACTCCATTGTGATTGTATAGACCGGCATCGTGCTGACCGATCGGTCAATATGTGTTGAGCTTGGGACAAAACACCGTGCCTTGCAAGTATTTGATCACTGCACGGGAGTGGGGCAAGCTTATGCGAAATGCCATCATTTGGGGCGTTTGGCCTGACCAAGACTCTTGTTAAAGGAACACCGTTAATGACTGCTGCATCCGCTACGCATGAAAGTCCAAGCCGTGAAAGAATAGAAGCAAGTATTCTAATGGCTGCTGAGCAAGTGTTTTCACAGCACGGCTACCGGGGTGCAAGCTTACAAGTGATTGCCGATCAGGCCGGACTGCCTAAGGCCAATATTCTTTACTATATGGGCAGCAAGCAAGCGCTCTATGTACGACTGCTTGATCGTATGATGCGTCGCTGGAATGAAGTACTGGAAGACATTACGCCTGACAGTGACCCAGCGGAGGTGCTCAGCGATTTTATCCGCACTAAAATGGTGCTTGGTCAGCGCTACCCTGAAGGTTCGAAGCTGTTTGCGGCGGAAATTTTAGCAGGGGCACCTTTTTTAAGTGGCTATTTGGCTGGAGAGCTGCGTGAGTGGGTGGCGTCTCGGGCCGCTATTATTCGCCAATGGTCTGCCCAGGGCAAAATGGATGATCTCGACCCACGTTGGCTTATTTTCTTAATTTGGTCAGCTACCCAGCACTACACTGAATATAGCGCGCAGGTTAGCGGTATTCTAGGCCGCGATACGTTAAGCGACGAAGATGTTACGTCAATTTGCGCCTTCCTTGAACACGTCATACTCAAAGGCTGCGGTGTGACTCAAACGCATACCTCTGTCGTTCAGGCCGACAGGTGATCACTCAATGAGCACTTTGCCTATTGATGAGTATCTATACGCGATTAATACCGCTCTAAGCGGTCATCATAGAGCGATGCTAATTGCCCAGCCGGGCGCAGGTAAAACGACACGCGTGCCCCTGACGCTTTTGAAAGCGGAGTGGGCTAGCGGAAAAAAGCTGCTCTTACTAGAGCCACGACGAGTTGCGGCCCGTTTAGCGGCTAGCTTTATGGCTAAGCAGCTAGGAGAAAGCGTCGGCCAGACGGTGGGCTATCGCATGCGCGGCGACAGCTGCGTCGGTTCACAAACGCGTTTAGAGGTGGTGACCCAGGGTGTTCTTACCCGCATGTTGCAGGATGATCCACTGCTAGAAGGCGTGGCCGGTATTATTTTTGACGAGTTTCACGAACGGAGTCTCGAAGCCGACCTGGGTTTGGCGTTGGCGCTGGATGTACAAACGAGTATTCGTGACGACTTACGCTTGCTGGTGATGTCGGCCACGTTGGATGTAGAGGCGCTTCGCCGGGTGCTAGGGAAGAAAACGCCCACCATCCAATGCCACGGCCGACAGTATCCGGTAATAACCGCTTACCGACCACCCGAGAACGGCGAGGAGAGTAGTCGCCATACGCTTCGAGTGGTTAATGAAGCATTAGCCGATCCCGAGACCCAAGATATCCTTGTGATCTTGCCGGGGGTTGCCGAGATAAATCGCTTGGTTCAAGCACTCCAGCAAGCTTTGCCTCATATCGACGTACGGCCCCTGCACGGCAGGATGAGTATCGAACTGCAGCAGGCGGCATTGGCAGCGAACGCGTCGCAAAAGCGTATTGTTGTTTCCACCGCCATTACCGAATCGAGTATTACCGTCGATGGCGTCAACGTTGTAATCGATGGAGGTTTAGAGCGGGTACCTATGTTTCAGCCTCGTACGGGATTAACGTGGCTAACCACGCGACGTATTAACCGTGCTAGCGCAGACCAAAGACGGGGGCGAGCAGGGCGTCAACGTGAAGGCTGCTGTTTTCGACTTTGGGCACAAGAGCAGACGTTGGTGCCTTTCGGTGAGCCTGAGATTCAGCAAGCGGATCTCGCTTCGTTCGTGCTTGAGTTGGCGAGCTGGGGAGTCAAGTGCCCCCAGGCATTGAGTTGGGTAACGCCGCCGCCACAGGGCGCTTGGAGAAGTGGCCAAGCGCTGCTGGTGCAGTTGGGTGTGCTGGATGAACAGCATCAACTGACTGCTTTGGGGGTTCGCAGTGCGCGGTGGCCTGTCGAGCCGCGCATCGCCGTCATGCTGGAAAGAGCCTGTGAAATGAATGCGCTGCCGCTTGCCTGTGGCTTGGCCGCACTGCTAGAAAGCCGCGACAGTACCGAGCGCTCTTTGCAGGAGGCTTTGATTCTACGACTCCGTCAGCCTTCGCGCTTCCCCAGTTGGCAGCGGGAAGTACATCGGTTATCGAAAATGGCTGGCGTGACGTTGAAGGATGCCGTAGTTGAGCCGCTTGGACCGCTTTTGTCGTTGGCATATCCTGATCGCATCGGCCAGCAAACAGAGCCCGGTAACTTTCGGTTAGCGAATGGCAAGACGGCGTCGGTGCCATTAAACGATACGTTGGCGCACCAGCCCTACTTAGTTGCCGTTGCGCTAAACAGTACCGCTAATGAACAGGCACGCATGCTTTCCGGCGAGCCGTTATCACTCGAATCGTTACTTTCGCTCTACCCGGCTATTCGTTTTTGGCGGCCCCGTGTTATGTGGTCGCAAGACCACGGCCGCTTGATCGGAGAAGAGGTGCAAGCACATGGAAGCCTGATCATTGCTAAGCGGCATTTAGCCCACATGCCCGAGGAGGCGGTGAAAGAGGCGTTATTAAACGCGCTGCGCCAGCAGCCAGAAAAGTTATTTGGCACTCAGTTACAGCAGTTACAAGGACGAATGACGTTGCTACCCGAAAGGCTGGGAGAGGCGTGGCCCGACTGGTCGGAGAAAGCGCTATTAGCGTCGTTAGATAGCTGGCTTGCGCCTTACCTAATCAATGTCAATCGGCTAAGTCAGATTGAGAAATTACCGTTATCTCACTATTTGCTTGACTCACTTGCTTGGGAGCAGAAAAGTGAATTCGAACGCTTGGCACCCAAAACGCTTAAAGTACCTAGTGGAAAAGAGATCGCGCTGGATTATTTACCTTGTCTTTCCCACTATCCCCCTGTTTTAGCTCTAAAACTTCAAGAAGCATTTGGTTGGCGGGTAACGCCAGCGATCGTCAATGGCGACGTTGCTGTGACGATTCACCTGCTATCGCCAGCCCGAAGACCGTTGCAAGTCACCCAGGATTTAGTCAGCTTTTGGCAAAATGGCTACCCTGAGGTGCGTAAAGAAATGCGCGGACGTTACCCCAAACACCCCTGGCCAGAAGACCCAATGACTGCCTTGGCTACCGCGCAGACGAAACGCAGGTCGGGTTAATGACCTAAGCGTTTTATCAGTCACTTCTATTCACTACGTTTTTCTGGAATCTCATCTGGAAGCCGGTAGCGAACGCCGTCTACTTGCTCTTCTTCGTAGCGTTGATTTTCTTCTTCAGGCACCACGCCAATCACAGTTTTCTTTGAGCCGTCGGGCCATGTGTAAGTCGTACAACCCACGAGTAGTAACAGCGGAATAAAAACTAACAGGCTTATTGCTGGTGGGAGGGCAAGGCGCTTGAACATCAGTCACTCCATTGGGTAGTGCTAGATCCTGTAGGAAACGTAGTATCGCATAGTCAGAACTATAGATTGCCATTAACTTGTCTGTAAATGCTTAGATCTCTTCCCTTTATTCCTACCTAATACCTTTGTCTGTCTATGATAGTGAAAGAGAACCGTGAATCCTAAATGCATGTAGCTCTGCGAATCTCAACCGGAGGTTTTATGTGGTCAGTGGTGAAGTCAGTGTTAGCGGCCTTGCTGGGGGTTCAGAGTAACCAAAAGCGGCAGCAGGATTTTAGTAGTGGGAAGCCAGCAGCCTTCATTTTAACGGGGTTCATCGTGACGCTGCTATTCGTTGTAGCGCTCATCTTTCTCGCATCGTTGGCTGCTCGCTAAAAAACGTTGATAGCGTTAACCGGGCAGAGCGTGACGAATGGCACATATTTTCTATACTGCTAATATCTCATTTAATCCTGCGCTACTTTAAAGGCAGGTGATAACAACAATAAGTACGGAGGTTTTATGCGATCAGCGTGGCGGTGGCTATTCGTTATTTCACTCTCTGCAAGCGGGTCGCAGACTTTTGCAAGCAATTGGAACATGCCTGTCGGAGTAACCGATGTAAGTGCCGATATATTTGGCCTACATATGTCGATTTTTTGGATATGTGTCGTCATCGGCCTCGTCGTGTTTGGGGCTATGTTTTACTCACTGTTTCGCTACCGCCACTCCAAAGGTGCAAAAGCGGCCAACTTTCATGAGCATACCAGCGTGGAAGTGCTTTGGACCGCCATCCCCGTGCTGATTTTGGTTGGCATGGCAGTTCCCGCCACCGCCACGCTTAAAAATATGTACGACTCTTCAGATGCAGAATTAGACGTGATGATCACAGGCCAGCAGTGGCGCTGGCGCTACGAGTATTTGGGGGAGGATGTCGCGTTTACTTCTAATATGAGCACGCCCAGGACTCAAATTAGTGGGGCTGAGACGCGAGGAGAGCATTACTTATTAGAAGTCGATGAGCCACTGGTACTACCGGTCAATCGCAAAGTACGGTTTTTGATGACATCGGATGACGTTATCCACTCGTGGTGGGTGCCTGATTTGGCGGTTAAACAAGATACGATTCCCGGCTTTATTAATGAAAATTGGGTAAAGATCAACGAGCCGGGGATCTATCGTGGGCAGTGCACTGAGCTATGTGGCATCAATCACGGTTTTATGCCTGTTGTCGTACACGCGATGGAAGAGGATGAGTTTGATGGCTGGCTTGCCGAGCGCAAAGAAGCCGCTGCAGAAGAAGCGATGGGGGTTGACCGTGAGTGGGGCATGGATGAATTAATGGAGCGGGGTCAGGCCATTTATCAATCGATCTGCTCCTCTTGCCATCAAGCTGAAGGGCAAGGCTCTCCCCCCGCCTTTCCTGCGCTGGCCAATAATGAACAGCTTATTAGTGATGTGGATTGGCATCTCAATAAAGTGATCAACGGTGTCTCGGGGGCTGCTATGCCAGCGTTTCGTAGCACTCTAAACCCAGTGGAAATTGCCGCTGTCGTGACCTATACGCGAAATGCCTGGGGTAACGAAACAGGTGAGGTGGTGCAGCCTTCTTTAGTGGCTGAGTTAATCGCCCAATGAAGCGGAAGTGCCACTCAATCAGACAACAACAATATTTGCGGAGATGACCATGTCGCCCAAACTGCCCCCTCAACCTCCTTTGCAGCACAGCTCCACGGCCGTGGCCGATGGGCAAGCGCATGGTCACGCCGCGCCGCCAAAAGGAATCTTACGCTGGCTGTTGACCACCAATCACAAAGAGATTGGCTCTCTTTATCTGATTTTTTCGTTAACGATGTTTTTCATTGGCGGCATTTTTGCCTTGGTGGTCAGGGCCGAACTTTTTCAGCCAGGACTGCAGTTGGTGGAGCCTGAATTCTTCAATCAGATGACCACCATGCACGGGTTGATCATGGTGTTTGCCGCGGTGATGCCGGCATTCACCGGATTAGCTAACTGGATGATACCGCTGCAAGTTGGCGCGCCAGACATGGCGTTACCGCGATTGAACAACTTTAGCTTCTGGCTGCTTCCTGTGGCGTTCACTTTACTGCTTTCAACTCTTTTCATGCCTGGCGGAGGCCCTAATTTTGGCTGGACGTTTTATGCACCGCTGTCGACCAACTATGCGCCTCCCTCCACCACCTTTTTCATTCTCTCATTACACCTCGCCGGTATCAGTTCGATATTGGGAGCCATCAATATCATTGCCACTATTTTAAATATGCGGGCACCGGGCATGCGCCTTATGGATATGCCGCTCTTCGTATGGACATGGTTGATTACCGCCTTTTTGCTAATCGCGGTAATGCCGGTGTTAGCGGCGGTCATCACCATGATGCTGATGGATATTAACTTTGGCACCAGTTTCTTTGATGCGGCGGGCGGGGGCGATCCGGTCCTGTTTCAGCATCTCTTCTGGACGTTTGGGCATCCAGAGGTTTACATCATGATTTTGCCCGCCTTTGGAATTGTCTCCGCGATCATCCCAACGTTTGCAAGAAAGCCACTGTTTGGCTATGCATCGATGGTTTACGCCACGGCTGCCATTGCGTTCCTATCGTTTTTAGTCTGGGCGCACCATATGTTTGTGGTGGGCATGCCTTTAGTGGCAGAGCTGTTTTTTATGTACACCACTATGTTAATTGCCGTGCCGACAGGGGTGAAAGTGTTCAACTGGGTCACTACGCTTTTCCGGGGCTCCATCAGTTTTGAGTCGCCAATGCTTTTTGCCCTTGCGTTTGTAGTGCTATTCACCATTGGTGGTTTTTCGGGGTTGATGCTGGCCATCGCGCCAGCCGATTTTCAATACCATGATACCTATTTCGTGGTGGCTCACTTTCACTATGTATTAGTGCCAGGGGCGATCTTTGCCATCATGGCCGGGGTCTATTATTGGTTACCCAAGTGGACAGGGCATTACCCGAACGAGCGGCTTGCTCAGTGGCATTTCTGGTTCTCCATTATTGGTGTCAATTTAACCTTTTTCCCCATGCATTTTGCGGGCTTGGCAGGTATGCCACGGCGCATCCCGGACTATGCGCTTCAGTTTGCCGACTTTAACTTACTCTCAAGTATCGGTGCCTTCTTCTTTGGGACATCCCAGTTGCTATTCGTCCTAGGGATCATATTGTGCGTTCGCGGCGGGAAGAAAGCGCCAGCAAAAGCTTGGGAGGGGGCCGAAGATTTAGAGTGGACTGTTCCCTCACCAGCGCCGCTGCATACCTTTGAGACGCCACCCGTTTTTCATCGTACTTCTCACTCATAGGGGCATCCATCCAATAGGCCCGAGAGGGGTTATGGATAGGAGAGGTGATATGGATAGTCGAGAGCAAAACCAGGTAGGCGTGCGCCGTACGGTCATTAGAACGCTGGCCGTGCTGGTCGGTATGTTCGCCTTTGCTTTTGCATTAGTGCCGCTATATGACGTTTTTTGTCAAATTACCGGTATTAACGGCAAAGTCGATGCCACTGCGCAAAGCATCGTTCACGAAGAGGTAGATGAATCTCGCTACGTTAATGTGCAATTCATAACCCGGGGTAGTGCAGGTCTGCCATGGCAAATGAGTGTTGAAATGCGTCAAATGAGCGTGCACCCGGGGCAAACTGCTGAGGTCGATTTTACCTTTACGAATAATAGCCCTAGCGAAAGTTGGGGGCGGGCGGTGCCGAGCGTGTCTCCTTCAAACGCGACCCGTCATTTACGCAAAGTAAGCTGTTTCTGCTTTGAGGAGCAGCGTTTACAGGGCGATGAGCGCTTGACCATTCCGTTGGTATTTCAGCTGGCGCGAGACCTTCCCGAAGAGATCAACACCATTACGTTGGTCTACACCCTGTATCCAGTTGACCGGGCTGTGCAAAATGCTTCGACGACGAATACACGCAATGCCAGCCAGGTGAACAATCTTCACTATGAACTAAATAACCATCCCCACTATGAACTAAAAAACAATAAAGCGGCGGGAGAGACGATATGAGCAGTGGTAGCTATTACGTTCCGGCGAGTAGCCGGTGGCCGGTTCTCGGTTCGGTAGCACTCGGTGCCATGATGGTAGGCACAGGCATCAAGCTCGTTTATGACACCGGGCTCCCGCTAATGGTAATCGGTGTGCTGGGTATCATGGCTGTCATGGGGCTCTGGTTCCGCGACGTGATCAGTGAATCACGAGGTGGGCTATACGATGAGCAGATGGATCGTTCGTTTCGCTGGGGCATGGGTTGGTTCATTTTCTCGGAAGTCATGTTTTTTGCCGCTTTTTTTGGGGCGTTATTTTATGTGAGGATGTTTACCCTTCCATGGCTGGGGGGAGAAGGTGCAAAAGGCGTGTCAGCGTTATTATGGCCTGATTTTGTGGCGACATGGCCACTACTCAACCCACCCGATGACTCCATCGCTGGGCCTCAGCAAGTGTTTAGCCCTTGGCAACTTCCTCTCGTCAATACCCTGATTTTGATTACCTCCAGCATTACGCTAACGGTTGCCCATGAAGCCTTGAAAGTCGGGTACCGGCGCACGTGCCGTAACTGGTTGGCGGGAACCGTGCTATTGGGCTGCTGCTTTATCATGATACAAGGGGTTGAATATTATGAGGCTTACGCACACTACGGCATTACGTTAGAAGCCGGAATTTTTGGCGCAACGTTCTTTATATTGACCGGCTTTCATGGTTTGCACGTGATCATCGGCACGATCATTCTTGGCACGATGCTGGTAAGAATTATTAAAGGCCACTTTGCTGACGAAAATCATTTCGGCTTTGAAGCATCATGTTGGTATTGGCACTTTGTCGATGTGGTATGGGTAGGGCTATTTATTTTCGTTTACGTTTTATAGTCCGCTCAGCCTAGCTGACCAGACCAAAATCCAAAAATGATAAGTGCCATTAGCACACACGCGAGACCAATACGCCATTTAAGCGACACCAGTAGCCGGCGAGAAGAAGCGCCGTCACGTAGAAGAAAGCCAGCTCCCATCGCTAGGCTGGCAACCATGGCAATGAACACGGCAGCAATGAGTAGTTGTAACCACATGATGAAACCCTCTCGGCAATGGCGTTTTTATAGTTGGTGTATGTTCTGGAGTTTGCTGGTGACCCTTGGAACCTGTCTAGGACTATGGCAGTGGGAAAGGGCAGATGACAAGCGCTTCGCACTGGCGCTTCGTGCCAAAGCGCCAACACTGGTGCAGCCAACGGTGCAACCAGAGCAAGGGGCTAAGGTAACCCTAAAAGGTAAGTACTTGGCAGAGCACACCCTCTATTTAGACAACCGAATTGTAGACGGTCAGTTAGGTGTCGCCGTACTAACGCCTTTGCGTGACAGCGCTGGTCAACTTTGGTTGGTGCAGCGAGGCTTTTTACCCACCGGCCCTCAGCGCTTACCGCCTCAAGCCACCACGCCATCAGGCTACGTTGAATTGACCGGTGAGTGGCAGAATGTGCAAGCAGGTGGCCCACTTTATGGAGCCAATCAAGAAGGTGTCAGATTGCAGCAGTTAAGCCTTGAGCCCTGGCGTAATGCCCTAGGCGCCTTTAGCTATGCAGGCTGGTTGCATGCAAGCGAAGGTGGTGGCGTTTTAACGCCTTGGTGGGAACCCAGCGTCATGCCGCCCAGCCGCCATATGGGATATGCGTTTCAATGGTGGGGATTGGCGTTGGCGGCCTTAGTGGTAATGTTTTTGGGTGGGCGAAAGTTGCGTTGCGATGCATCGCAACAAGCGTTATTACTGAATAAAAATAAGCAGGGTGACTAACGATGCGGGATGCTAACCATAATCGCCGCCAGCGGCTCAAGTTGATGCTTATCTTTGCGATATTTGCGGCGCCTATGGTGGCTGCTTGGGGGATGGTCGAATTTCGGATTGGTATCCCTGATCGTCATACGGCCCATGGCGATGTAGAACTGGCATTACCTGCTTTGGATGAGTGGCCTTTGACCCCCTATACCCTGGGGGACGAAGACGAGTGGATTCTTGCCTACGACTGCACCCTGCAATGTGAAACACGCCAGGACGCGCTGTGGCGTCTGCATCGTGCTTTAGGGCGTGAGGCTCCGAGACTAACGCGTTTACGTATTGGCGGAGATGCACAAGCACTGCCAGGAGAAGTAGCCAGTCAGTGGCAACGTCTACCTTCATGGCAAAAGGAAAATGCGGTATGGCTACTCGATCCTTCAGGGCGGCCGGCGTTAGCCTTTGATGAAAGTGTCGCGACCAAGTATATGCTCGACGACATACAGCACCTTTTTAAAGTCAATCCGCTATGAAGCTTACTGAACCCTGTTGCTAAGGAAAGCACCATGAATGATTCATACGAGCGACGGTTACGTTGGCTAGTGCGATTAACGTTAATAGGCACTCTTTTTACCGCAGTGGTGATGCTCGTGGGGGCGTGGACACGATTAGTCGACGCAGGCTTAGGCTGCCCTGATTGGCCAGGTTGCTACGGTAAGCTGCTGGTACCCGATAATGAACACGCCACGCTACGCCATCCCGATGTGCCTTTAGTTCCCTTTAAAGCCTGGGTAGAAATGGTTCATCGCTACATTGCTAGCTTGCTAGGTTTGCTCGTGATAAGCGTTGTTGCATTAGGCTGGTCCTTACGCCGTCGCCAAGGATACCCCTGGCACCTGAGTTGGGTATTGTTAATTGTTATTGTGCTACAGGGTGCATTTGGTGCTTTTACCGTTACCCTCCAGTTATGGCCTCAAGTGGTGACCCTGCATCTGTTGGGTGGGCTGAGTGTCCTGCTACTTTTCCTGTGGTTGCACCTGCGTTTAAGGCTAGCGGTAACAGACGCGAAGGTAACTGCGCCTAGGTCTACAAATGCCTGGTGGGTAATCGCGGCATGTTTATTAGTTGCACAAATGGCTTTAGGCGGCTGGGTTTCCAGCAACTATGCCGGTATCGCTTGCCAAGGTTTCCCAACTTGCAATGGCCAGTGGTGGCCTTCTATGGATATTAGTGAGGGTTTTCATCTCACCCAAACGGTCGGGCCAAATTACCTGCATGGGCAGTTGCATGCCGATGCACGTACCGCCATTCAAGTGGTTCATCGGTTAGGAGCGTTATTGCTGGGTTTGGGGCTTGTTGCGCTCTGGTGGCATCACCGGCGTTGCTTAAGTGTTGCAAGGCCGCTTCTGATAGTAATTGGCTTGTATACGCTGCAAGCCGCGTTGGGAATTGCCAATGTGGTGTTTTGGTTGCCCCTTTGGTTGGCTTTGTTGCATACGGCGGGTGCCATGGTATTGGCCACCGTGCTCGTTTGGGCATGGTGGCGTTGGCGCTATCAGGCTGAGGTTGTTTATTCAGCGTCTGTCTCGCCACCCTATAACCCATCTATCGCTCAATAAAAGGGAAGCATGGCATGCGAAATATAACAATAATGCTGCCCGCGGCAGTGCCTTCAATGGTGTGGGGCTGGAGAGAGTTGCTTGGCCTTTGCAAGTTGAAAGTCGTCGCCGTCATGCTGGTATGCACAGCAGTGGGAATGGCAATGGCAACGCCTGGGTTGCCACCATTAGCCAACGTGGTATTCGGTCTCGCCGGAATCGGTTTAGCCTCCTGCGGAGCGGCCGCTTTCAATCATGTCATTGATCGTCACTTGGATGCTGTCATGACACGTACTTCACGTCGGCCGGTCGCCAGCAAGCGTTTGCCGGTCCCGGTAGCGATCGCCTGGGCAGTCATGCTGTCGGCCCTGGGGGTGGCGCTGTTAGCTTGGCAGGTAAACGCATTGACGGCCGTGCTAACGTTTGCTTCTTTAATTGGTTATGCCTTGATTTATACGGCTTTTCTTAAACGTGCCACGCCTCAAAATATAGTGATCGGAGGCGTGGCTGGCGCGGCACCTCCATTGCTTGGCTGGGTGGCTATTACCGGGTACGTATCGCCTGAACCTTTGTTGCTCATGTTAATCATTTTTGCCTGGACGCCGCCGCACTTTTGGGCACTGGCGATTCATAAATGCGATGATTACGCGAGGGCAGGTATTCCCATGTTGCCTGTTACTCATGGTATTCCGTTTACTCGGCTACAAATTTGGCTGTATGGCTGGCTCACGGTAGTCACTACCTTGCTACCGGTAATGATAGGTATGAGCGGCATGCTTTATTTGGTCATTGTGTTAGCACTCAATGCGCGCTTTATGTTTTGGAATTGGCGTATTTGGCGTGGTCAGGATGCTACCGCGCCAATCAGCGCATTCTGGTTCTCGATTCGCTATCTATTGGGTGTTTTTTCGGCGTTGCTGCTTGATCATTACTCAAAGGGGATTGTTGGGTAATCGCAGTGCGGATGGCAAATAAGTAAACGTCTAGCAAGATGCAACGCAAGCCTGGATGCTACGGTGCTAATAGTGGTATAAGGGTGTACAATTTTCGTCAAGCAATTTATAGAGAAAGTAAGGAGTTTCATGAACTCGACGGGAGCACTGATTTTATTGGCGGTGGCCATAGCGGTCATCGCAGCCCTCGGTGCCTATGCTTGGTATTTACGCCAAGAGGTGGGTCGCCGTGACGCTTACCGACGCGATGAAGATGCCCGTGCTCAACAAAACAGCTTGGAAAATCTAGATTATGTAGCCAGCGCGCTCGTTCAGGAGCAGGTAGATATCACTGAGGGGGCATGGCGCTGTAAAGTATTACTTGAAATTATTGACCCTAGCTTAACTGAAAGGCGCGAATTTCAGGCATTTGCTGAGCATTATAGCCGCACACAGCATTTGAAAACGCATTCCGCTCGTCAGCAATTGACACCTCAAGCACGAATGCAAGAGGACAAAGAGCGGCTAATGGCAGAAAATGAAATGCGAGAAGCGGTGTTGGAGGCGGCCAAAGAAGTGTTGAAATGGCGTGCCAAAGGGTCAAGTGCATTACATTAAATAACGATTTTGAGCGACTTTTAGTCGCCAAAAAGTATAGCATGCTATTTTGTAGTGCCCGTTGGGGCAATTTTGCTATGCTACAGAATGTCGGTATTGGCAAGAAGTTGATATCTCGGCATTGTTGCCTTATTACGCACAAGCGTTAATGATAGGCACACAGCTCTGTATTATCTGGCTGCTGGGCATTTAGTACGTTACATGAGTACGATGGCCGCGTATAAAACCAGCGGTGCAGAGCAGGCGAAAAATGGATGCTCTCGCAATAAGAAGCATTGGACAGATTTGGTCACTCATGGCCATTTCAGCATTGGATCAAGAAGGAGTCTTGCATGAAAAAATCAACGACTGGCTTGCTAATCGGTTCCGCACTGGTAGTAGGTCTCTCTGGCTGCGCCAGCTCAGCATCACAGTCTTCTAGCCAATCAAGCGCTAGCAGCGATCGTAGCTGGTACCAGCATCCTGCTGTTTGCGGTCTGGCAGGAAGTCTTATCGGTGGCAGCATTGGCTACGCCACTAGCAGCAGCTCTGATGAAGAGAGCGGAACTGCAACGGGTGCTGTTGCTGGTGCTGCTATCGGCGGTTTGCTATGTGCTGATCGCACACCTGAGCCGGTTGCTCCTCAGTGCCCTAGCTACGGCGAAGTGCCTGCGGGTGTTGCTGTTGACGCTGAAGGTTGCCCGCTAGATTCTGACGGCGACGGCGTTCCGGATTACCGTGACCAGTGCCCAGGTACACCCGCTGGCGTTGAAGTTAATGCCGATGGTTGCCCGCTTGACTCCGATAACGATGGCGTTCCGGATTACCGTGACCAGTGTCCTAACACCCCGGCAGGCGTAGAAGTTAACGCCCTGGGTTGCCCGGACAGCGTTGTACTAAAAGAAGTTAACTTTGAGTTTGATTCTGCTCAACTGACTTCTAACGCTCGCAGCGTACTGAACGGTGTTGCTGAGCGCTTGGTTAGCAATCCTGACGTGCGTGTAAGCATCGAAGGTCATACTGATTCACGCGGTTCTGACGAGTACAACAAAAACTTGTCACAAGAGCGTGCCGAATCTGTTGCCTCTTACCTTGCGAGCCAAGGTGTAGATGCTAATCGCATGCGTGCAGTAGGTTACGGCGAAGAACGTCCCATCGCTTCAAACGAAACTGAAGAAGGTCGCTTCCAGAACCGTCGTGTTGAACTGGATGAGTGGAACTAAGTTCACTTATCTGCTGAAACTTGTTAATTAATCGTAATCGGTTAACTACAAGCGACAGCGACAGAAACGGGAGGCTCATGCCTCCCGTTTTTATTTTAAGCGATCGACAATTCTGCTAATCTTTCCGCTGTTTTATTACTACGTTTGCGCCCCCAAGACCATTGATAGCGAAATGTGATCCTTGGTATGGATCACCACTGCGCTCAAGGAACCTGAATGCCTATTGTTACTCTGCCTGATGGCAGTCAAAGAACGTTTGAAGCGCCACTAACTATCATGCAGCTCGCAGAATCCATTGGCCCTGGTTTGGCTAAGGCTTGTGTGGCTGGAAAGATTGATGGTGTGCTGGTAGATGCGGCTGACTTAATCGAAAAAGATGCGAGTGTCGCTATCATCACCGCACGCGACGCTGAAGGGTTGGAGATTATTCGTCACTCCTGCGCCCACCTGATTGGTCACGCCGTTAAACAGATGTATCCCGAAGCCAAAATGGCGATTGGGCCGGTCATAGAAGACGGTTTTTATTACGATATTGAGTTTGGTCAATCCGTTACGCCGGAAGACCTGGAAGCAATAGAATCACGCATGCAGTCTTTGATTGCGCGCGAATATGACGTGGTGCGCGAATATGTCGATCGTGACAAGGCAATGTCGACTTTTTCAGATCGTGATGAGCCGTATAAGCAGGAAATAATCCGCGATATTCCCGACGATGCAACCATTCGGCTTTATCATCACGAAGAGTACACCGACATGTGCCGCGGTCCGCACGTGCCCAACACGCGCCACTTGGCAGCCTTTAAACTGACTAAGATGGCAGGTGCCTATTGGCGTGGTGATGCCGCTAACACGATGCTGACGCGGATCTATGGCACCGCGTGGGGCGATAAAAAGCAGCTCAAAGCCTATGTCAAGCGTCTCGAAGAGGCTGAGAAGCGTGATCACCGCAAGCTAGCGCGTCGACTAGATCTTTTCCACATGCAAGAAGAAGCGCCAGGCATGATTTTTTGGCACCCGAATGGGTGGGCGTTATGGCAGCAGATCGAACAATATATGCGCGGTGTTTATAAAGAGGGCGGTTACCAGGAAATTCGCTGCCCTCAAATAATGGATGTGTCGCTGTGGAAGAAATCAGGGCATTGGGATAACTACGCCGACGGTATGTTCTTTACCGAGTCTGAAAAGCGTGAGTACGCACTCAAGCCCATGAACTGCCCTGGGCACGTGCAGGTATTTAATTCAGGCTTACGCAGTTATCGTGAGCTACCGGTGCGGTTTGGTGAGTTTGGTGGTTGCCACCGTAATGAGCCTTCAGGTGCATTGCACGGTATCATGCGCGTACGAGCATTTACGCAAGATGATGGTCATGTTTTTTGTACCGAAGCTCAGGTCGAGCCAGAGGTGACTGATTTCCATCGCCAAGCGCTGAAGGTGTATAGTGACTTTGGCTTTGAAGACATTGCCATTAAAATTGCCCTTCGCCCCGAAAAGCGTATCGGAAGCGACGACGTTTGGGATCGTGCGGAAGACGCCTTGCGCAGCGCCTTAAAATCTTGCGATGTAGATTGGCAGGAACTTCCTGGTGAAGGTGCGTTCTATGGTCCCAAGATTGAATACCACATGAAAGACTGCCTGGGTCGCGAATGGCAGGTGGGTACCATGCAGGTAGATTTCATGATGCCAGAGCGACTCGGTGCTCAATACGTGACCGAAGAGGGCGATCGGAAGCCGCCGGTCATGCTGCACCGAGCTATCGTTGGCTCAATGGAGCGTTTCATTGGCATCTTGATTGAACATTATGCAGGCGCTATGCCATTATGGCTGGCACCACAGCAGGCGGTGATTATGACCATTACCGATTCACAGCGTGAATATGCGCATGAATTGGAAGCGCGTCTGCAAAAAAGTGGCTTGCGTGTTAAAGCGGACTTGAGGAACGAGAAGATCGGCTTTAAAATCCGTGAGCATACGTTACAGAAAATTCCCTATCTTCTTGTGGTTGGAGATAAGGAAGTCGAAGCTGACTCAGTGGCCGTGCGAACACGCAGCGGCGAAAACCTCGGTACAATGACGATCGATGAATTTATTGAGCGCCATACTGCCGAGAGAGCAGCCCTGGCGACATCGTCAATTGCCTAAGGAGACAGAACGATCAAGCGAAGCAACCAGCGCGGGCGTCCAGCAGACAAACGTCCACCAATGAACGAGCGAATTGTTGAAGAAGAAGTACGCCTTATCGGCAGTGACGGTGAGCAGTTGGGTGTTGTGCCCACCACCGAAGCGCTTGAGCGTGCTGAATCTGAAAGCTTAGACCTCGTGCAAATTTCGAATGCCGATCCCATTGTCTGTAAGATTATGGATTACGGTAAATTCGTTTTTGAGACCAAGAAGCAGAAAGCGGCTCAAAAGAAGAAGCAGAAGCAAATCCAGGTTAAGGAAGTTAAATTCCGTCCTGGCACCGACGAAGGCGATTATCAGGTTAAGCTTAAAAACCTGACGCGCTTTTTGGAAGGTGGTGACAAGGGCAAAGTCACACTGCGCTTCCGTGGACGCGAAATGGCGCACCAGGACATCGGCCGTAAGCTGATGGAAAGGATCGCGGCAGACCTGGAAGAGATCGGAGCGGTAGAGTCTTTCCCGAAAATGGAAGGACGCCAGATGATCATGATTATTGCCCCGAAGAAGAAGTGATCCAACGGCGATGTAAACGGGCCGCCGTTAAAGCGGTGGTCGGCCCTGGGTTTTCTAAAAAATATCGAGCGGAGTTTTCCTCATGCCGAAAATCAAAAGCAACAGTGGCGCTGCTAAGCGCTTCAAGAAGACTGCAACAGGCTTTAAGCACAAGCAGTCTCACCGTAGCCACATCCTGACCAAGAAAACGACCAAGCGTAAGCGTCAACTGCGTGGAATGAAGCAGATTCACGCGTCTGATAAAGCGCTCATCCAGCGTATGCTGCCGAATCTATAAGTCGGGTTTTTGTATTTCTGAGTGCGAAATTTGTTCGTCTCAGCCTTAAAGTCAGGAGTGTGTTATGACTCGAGTTAAACGTGGCGTAGTAGCGCGTCGTCGCCATAAAAAAGTATTGAAACTTGCTAAAGGTTACTACGGTGCCCGTTCGCGCGTTTTCCGCGTTGCTAAGCAAGCCGTTATTAAAGCTGGTCAGTATGCCTATCGTGACCGTCGCAACCGTAAGCGCCAGTTCCGCGCGCTATGGATCCAGCGTATCAACGCCGGTGCACGCGTCAACGGTATGTCTTACAGCCGCTTTGTAGGTGGTCTTAAGAAAGCCGGTATCGAAATCGACCGTAAAGTATTGGCCGATTTGGCAGTACACGAGAAGGCTGCTTTTGCTGCCATCGTGGAAAAAGCCAAGGCTGCCCAATAAGGTAGTTTGTGCTGGGCTTTTGCCTGTGCAACGTACCTGAGGTCATTTCAGAGTGACCCATACAGGGGAAGAGCAGCCGCTCTTCCCCTGTTTTTTTGTCACCTTCAACGTGCCACGCCATCTTACGGGATGGACACCGCTTAATTCGGAGTGAAACGGATGGATCACCTTCCTACTCTGGTATCTGAGGCTCGCGACGCCATTCAGGCTGCGCAGAGTGTCGCCGCACTAGACGAGTTACGAGTACGCTACTTAGGTAAGAAAGGTGAGGTAACTGCCTTGCTGAAAGGCCTGGGAAAACTGTCAGCTGAAGAGCGCCCGGCAGCGGGTGAGCGTATTAATCAGGCCAAGCAAACACTGGCCGACGAAATTGACGCCAAGCGTGAACAGCTTGAAAGTGATGCTCTTAATGCCCGTTTGGCCGCTGAAAGTATCGATGTCACGTTGCCAGGGCGTGGCCAAGCCGAAGGCGGCCTGCATCCTGTGACACGTACGCTCGAGCGAATAGAGGGACTGTTTACGCGTATTGGTTATGATGTAGCGGTCGGCCCCGAGATTGAGGATGACTATCACAATTTCGAAGCGCTGAATATTCCTGCCCACCATCCCGCTCGGGGAATGGCTGATACGTTCTATTTTGATGCTACGCGGCTGCTGCGTACCCACACTTCGCCGGTGCAAGTACGCACGATGAAGAGCAGCGAGCCGCCTATCCGAATTGTTTGCCCAGGGCGCGTATATCGCAGCGACTCAGACCTGACCCACACGCCCATGTTTCATCAAGTCGAGGGGCTGTTGGTCGATGAAGGCGTTAGCTTTGCCGATCTTAAAGGAACGATTGAAGATTTTTTGCAGGCTTTTTTCGAACGCGATGATCTTTCGGTACGTTTCCGTCCTTCTTACTTTCCATTCACTGAACCCTCCGCGGAAGTGGATATTCAGTGCGTGATGTGTAGTGGGGCAGGCTGTCGCGTCTGTTCCCATAGCGGTTGGCTGGAAGTGATGGGTTGCGGCATGGTTCATCCTGAAGTGTTCAGGCATTCAGGTATCGATACTGAGCGCTATACGGGGTTTGCCTTCGGAATGGGGGCTGAGCGTTTGGCAATGCTGCGCTACGGCGTGAATGATTTACGCCTGTTCTTTGAAAACGATCTGCGTTTTTTACGTCAATTCGCTTAAGACCGCCGCCGAATACAGGATCAACGATGAAATTTTCAGAACAGTGGCTGCGCGAGTGGGTGTCGCCGCAGCTTGAAGCGCAGGCAATGGCCGATCAAATCACCATGGCAGGCTTGGAAGTCGATGCCATTGAAGCGGTAGCCGCCGAATTCAGCGGTGTCGTCGTGGCTGAGGTGCTGAGTAAAGAGAAGCATCCAGACGCAGACAAGCTCAATGTGTGTACCGTAAACGATGGTACGGGCGAGCCTGTTCAGGTCGTTTGCGGTGCGTCCAATGTAGATGTTGGCCAGAAAATCCCCTTTGCCCAGGTGGGCGGCATATTGCCCGGTGATTTTAAAATCAAAAAAGCCAAGCTACGCGGCGTTGAATCACGCGGGATGATCTGTTCGGCGTCAGAGCTGGGGCTTGAAGAAGAAACGTCGCCCGGCATTCTAGTGCTATCGTCAGCGGCGCCAGTGGGTGTTGATTTCAGAGAGTTCATGCATCTTAACGACATGACGATCGAAGTCGATCTGACGCCCAATCGCGGTGACTGCCTTAGTATTAAGGGGTTATCCCGTGAGGTGGGCGTACTTAACCGATTACCGGTTGAGGGGCCAGTGATAGAGCCGGTGGCTGCTGAGATCGAGGAAAGCTTTACGGTTAGCATTGAAGCTCCTGAGCAGTGTCCGCGCTATATTGGCCGTGTGATCAAGGGCGTCAACGTAAAAGCGGAAACACCTCTTTGGATGGTAGAGCGGCTGCGCCGCAGCGGCGTACGTTCTATTGACCCAGTGGTAGATATTACCAATTACGTCATGCTGGAATTAGGCCAGCCAATGCACGCCTTTGATCGTGACAATCTACACGGTGGCATTGTGGTGCGCATGGCCAAGCCAGGCGAAAAGCTAACGCTGCTGGATGGTAACGATGTAGCGCTGCGCCCTGAAACACTGGTCATCGCCGATCATTCTGGGCCGCTTGCCATGGCAGGGGTGATGGGGGGTGAAAACTCGGGTGTAAATGAAAATACCCACACTATTTTTCTTGAGTCAGCCTTCTTCACGCCGCTTGCGATTGCAGGTCAAGCTCGCTCTTACGGACTGCATACCGATGCATCGCATCGCTTTGAGCGCGGCGTCGACCCGCAGTTAACGCCCGTTGCCGTCGAGCGAGCGACTCAACTGTTAATTGAGATTTGTGGTGGTCAAGCTGGGCCTGCTGTTGAAGCGACAAGTGCAGAGCATATGCCCGCCGAGCGCGCCATCGTATTGCGCAGCGAGCGTTTAGAAAAAGCCCTTTCCAAAACGCTCGATAGTGATGACGTGAGCGACATTCTGCAGCGTCTAGGCCTTGATGTCAGCATGCGGGGTGCCGATTGGGCAGTCACTGCGCCCAGTTGGCGTTTTGATCTGGCCATTGAGGAAGACCTGATCGAAGAAGTCGCTCGCATCCATGGTTATAATAATTTACCGGTGCGCCGCCCTGCGGCACGCTTAGCACTGCGTTCGGCGAATGAGGCGACGCTCACTCAGTCGCGTCTGCGTCATCAAATGGTGGCCCGTGGCTTCCAAGAGGCGATCACCTATAGTTTTGTTGCGCCTGAGTTGCAAGCGACGCTGTTGCCAGACGCCGTCACACCCGTGCTTGCCAATCCTATCTCGGCTGATTTGTCGGTAATGCGTGCCAGTTTATTTCCCGGCCTCATTCGCGCCATGGAACACAATCTTAATCGGCAGCAAACCCGCGTGCGATTATTTGAAACCGGGCTAGTATTTAATGGCGAGCTGGATGCGTTATCGCAGGTGCCGATGTTGGGTGCTTTAGTGTGTGGCCCGCGTGAAGCAGAAGGGTGGAGCGGGGTCAAAGATCGCGTCGACTTTTATGACCTTAAGGGTGATCTAGAAAGCGTCATCGCCCTGGGTGGTGAAGAAGATGCTTGGCGGTTCGAGCCAGCAGAGCATCCCGCGCTTCATCCTGGGCAAAGTGCGCAGCTTTTGCATAACGGTGAGCCAGCAGGCTGGATTGGCACGCTGCACCCGCAGGTTCGAGCAACGCTGGGTTTGAAAATGGATGCTGTATTGTTTGAAGTGCGCCTGGATATGCTAAGCCAAGGCAGTGTACCAGCCTTTGAACCGCTATCTCGCTTTCCTGAGGTGCGTCGTGATCTGGCATTTATACTCAAGGAAGTCACCCCAGTTCAGTCATTACTGGATTGTGCCAGGGAGCAAGCGGGGGATTATCTCCAGGATATTAAGCTATTTGACGTATACGCGGGTAAAGGGGTCGCTGAAGGGCATAAGAGTATTGCGTTGGGCTTGACCTGGCAGCATCCATCGCGCACGCTAAACGATGAAGAAATCAATCAGTTGGTCGATTCAATCGTGACACAAGTGCGTGTCAAGCTGGATGCGGATCTGCGCGGCTAAATAAGTAGCTAGTAAGTCCTTTGGCCTCGCCACGATGCTTATCACGTTCTTGGCAATGCGTTTACTACGATACGGTTGATACAGCGCTGTCTAGCTGCTGTGTCTGCTTCAAGGATAAGGAGAAGCCTTATGGGTGCGTTGACCAAAGCAGAGCTGGCTGAGCATTTGCATGCTGAGCTGGCCTTGTCCAAGCGAGAAGCGAAGGCTATGGTCGAAGCTTTTTTTGAAGAGATACGGGCCTGCCTTCGTGAGAACGAGCAGGTCAAGTTATCGGGCTTTGGTAACTTTGATCTACGTGATAAGCGCGAACGGCCAGGGCGAAACCCCAAAACCGGTGAAGAAATCCCCATTTCTGCTCGGCGGGTCGTGACGTTTCGTCCAGGTCAAAAGCTCAAGCAGCAGGTCGAGCATTATGTAGGTAGGGAATAGTTTCTTTACTGCTTAATCAAGACGCTGGGTGCCTTAATATTAGGTGATCCAACGTAAAAAGGAGTGCTTTCGAGCGCTCCTTTTTACGTTGGATCACCCTTGGTGTAAAAAAGAGCGCCACTGAAGGCTACATGTTGCCGCTCTCAATCAACCACGTAATGACGACTTTGATAACGTAACCGAGCATGCCGGCGCCTAGAACGACAAACAGCATAATGGTGCCAAATTTGCTCGCGTTGGACTTTTTAGCCAAGTCCCAGATGATAAAAAACATAAATATAATTAATCCGCCAATCATGAGCGGGGTGATCCAAGTCTCAAAGGCTTGCTGCATAGTGACTCCTGGTTGACGGTAATGAGCTGTCCATGACGTTGTGTGTTTCATTTTAATCAGTCATGTTAATATTTGAGCAAATTCATCGGGTATTTGTCGACTTGACGGTTGGCACTGTGACACTTTAACAGGGGAGTGACGATGCCGAAGCTGAATATTTTAGTGGGAACGATGTACGGCGGTGCCTTGGATGTTGCAGAGCAGGTGAAGCCGTTGTTTGAGCAAGCCGGCTATGCAGTAGAGATTCATGAGCAGCCCTCTGTTGATGATATTGCCAGCGGTGATGCCGACTTAGCGCTGTTTTGTGTATCGACCACTGGCAGTGGTGATTTTCCCGGCAGTTTTGTGCCTTTCGTTCGTCAATTACGTGATCAAAGCCCTTCACTTAGCGCTCTTCGCTACGGACTCATTGCGTTGGGCGATAGCTCATATGGCGATACATTTTGTGGCGCTGGGCGTGCACTTGATGAGCTGCTGGCGGATCACGGTGCCACTCGATTGGGTGAGCGGCTTGAGGTCGACGCCATGGAGACCTTTATGGCCGACGATGCTGCCTTACCCTGGGTAGAGGAGTGGATCGTTGCTCAGCAGTTGGAGGTGGGTTGATTGATGCAGCGAGCTCCTTCCTCGCCTGAGCGAATCAGTGTTTTGCTGGGTGTCTGTGTGGTCATGTTGGCGACGCTGCCTCGCTATATGGCGGGCGGGCATGAAACACGCCAGACGCTGATTATCCTCGCTTTTGCACTGGTGGCGTTTGCGGCCGTGGTGCAATGGCGCTTGTTGGCTTCAGATGTGCGCCGCAGGCTCCCGACACTGTGCAAGCGATTGGCTATTATGCTGCTGCTCGGCATGCTCTTGATGGCTGGCTGGCACGCTCTGTTTACCGAGTGGATCAGCTGGCAGGTATTTATTTCTCATGGTGCTACGCTTGGAGTGCTTCTTCATGCGCTCAGCTTATGGTGGTCTCGTGGACGTCACCCCTAATCAGTAGCATTAGCATCATGAGCAAACATTGAAAAAGTCGCTGCTGGCTCAACAAAGCAGTAGAATGGTTCTGATATGGCAGCATGGTGCTAATAATGAAGCCAACGACACCTTGAAGCAGTTAATTATACGCTTATTACCTTGTTTTTGAATTCACTGCCCCCATGTTGCGAGCATGGCGCTTGCCACCATGCGCTGGGGTTCTTAAAATTGCCCCTTTGATCTTATTAGATCCAATCAGCAAAATTACATGCAATCAACACAACGCCCAGCCGTTAGAGGACAATTCATGCAAGTTTCTGTCGAGACGACTTCCCAGATCGAACGTCGCATTACTATTCAAGTGCCGGCTGCCGAAATCGACGAGGCCGTTAGTGCTCGCTTGAAAGACACCGCGAAGAACGTTCGCTTGAATGGTTTTCGCCAGGGCCGGGTGCCAATGTCCGTCGTACAGCAGCGCTACGGTCAGGATGTTCGCAACGAAGTCGTTAGCGAAGTCATGCGTGAGCGTTACGTACGCGCTATTACCGATGAAGGCCTCAACCCGGCTGGTTTTCCGCAAATTGAACCTTCCGTTAATGAATCTGGCAAAGATCTTGAATTCGTAGCGGTAATGGAAATTTACCCGCAGGTTGAGCTGAACTCGATTGAAGGCACAGAGATTGAGCGCCCCGTGGTTTCAGTCAGCGATGCGGATGTCGATGAAATGATCGATACGCTGCGCAAGCAAAACGCTGCGTGGGAAGAGGTCGATGCCGCCGCCGCTGACGGTGATCAGGTGACTATCGATTTCCAGGGTTATATTGGCGATGAGCCGTTTGAAGGCGGTAGCGCTGAAGGTCATTCATTGGTCATTGGTTCCAATAGCTTCATTCCAGGTTTTGAAGAGCAGCTTATTGGTGCCAAGGCAGGAGAAGAGAAGACGCTTAACGTTACCTTCCCTGACGATTACCAGGCAGAACACCTAGCCGGTAAAGAAGCCACCTTCAAAGTGACAGTGCATAAAGTTAGCCGTCAGAAATTGCCTGAAGTAGATGACGAGTTCATCGAGCGTTTTGGCGTTGAAGGCGGCGATCAGGAGAAATTCCGCGCTGAAATCAAGAAGAACATGACTCGTGAAGCTTCGCAAGCCGTTGATAACCGGGTTAAGCAGCAAGTGCTGGATGCGCTGAAAAAAGTAAATGAGATCCCTGTGCCGAGCGCTCTGGTTCAGCAAGAAACGGATGGCATGAAGCGCCAAGCGGCCCAGCAGTTTGGCTTAGGTGAAGATTTCGACGTTAGCCAGCTGCCAAACGAGCTGTTTGAAGAGCAGGCCAAAGGCCGTGTTCAGGTTGGTTTGTTGCTGGCTGAAGTGATTAAAGCTAACGAACTTGATGCTGATGATGATGCCATCAAAGCAAAAGTAACCGAGCTTGCTGAGCAGTACCAAGATCCTGAAGAAGTGGTCAGCTATTACATGGGTAATGAGCAGCTGAAAACCCAAGTAAAATCTGCCATTCTCGAAGAAAAAGCGGTTGCGAAACTGCTTGAGCAAACGAACATTAAAGACGTGGAAATGTCTTATCAGCAAGCCCTTGCCGCTGCGCAGCAGCAGGCAGAGCAAGAAGAGGGTGCTGAAGAAGGCGAGCAAGCGAGCGCCTAACACCCTGGAACGTGGCGCACCTCTATGTCGGTGCGCCTTTCCCTTCCCGGACGCAAGGAATCACCTGAATGAGTGAGTTTGATATTCAAAACGCCGGCGGTTTAGTGCCCATGGTGGTTGAGCAAAGCGCCAAAGGGGAAAGAGCCTACGACATTTACTCACGCCTGTTGAAAGAGCGTGTGATCTTTTTGGTAGGCCCTGTAGAAGACTACATGGCTAATTTGGTGGTCGCTCAGTTACTGTTTCTGGAGTCGGAAAATCCAGATAAAGATATTCACCTGTATATCAACTCGCCAGGTGGTTCGGTCACCGCGGGAATGTCGATTTACGACACGATGCAGTTTGTGAAACCTGATGTCTCAACGGTATGTATTGGACAAGCCGCGAGCATGGGCGCGCTGTTATTAACAGCGGGCGCTGCTGGGAAGCGTTATTGCCTGCCCAATTCACGTGTCATGATTCATCAGCCGCTGGGTGGTTATCAAGGCCAAGCGTCTGATATCGAAATACATACCCGAGAAATTCTGGGTATTCGCGAAAAGCTGAACCAGATTCTTGCCCATCATACAGGCCAAGATATCGAAGCTGTCTCGCGTGATACTGATCGGGATAATTTCATGAGCGCCAATAAAGCCAAAGAGTATGGCTTAATTGATGCAGTGCTGGATAAGCGGCCTACATCCTGATAGCGTGATAGGATTCTGCTTTTCTAACGAGCTTTTCCGGCGGCGTGAGCCGCCGCAGTGACAGAGGTATGCGAATGGCCGACGGCAAAGGCAAGGACGAAGGTGGCAAACTGCTCTACTGCTCGTTTTGTGGCAAAAATCAAAACGAAGTACGTAAGCTGATTGCGGGCCCGTCCGTCTATATCTGCGATGAGTGTGTCGACTTATGTAATGACATCATTCGCGAGGAAGTTCTCGAAGCCGATGCCGAGAGCGACGAGGAGCGTTTACCGACGCCTCGCGAAATACGTCATACTCTGGACGACTATGTCATCGGACAGGATCGCGCCAAAATGGTGCTCTCCGTAGCGGTTTATAACCACTACAAGCGTTTAAAGACCGATGTCCGCGACGGCGATGTTGAGCTGGGTAAATCAAATATTCTGCTAATTGGTCCCACTGGTAGCGGTAAAACGCTGTTGGCGGAGACCATGGCACGGCTGTTGAATGTGCCCTTTACGATTGCTGATGCGACCACGCTGACAGAAGCTGGCTACGTCGGTGAAGATGTAGAAAACATCATTCAAAAGCTGTTGCAGAAATGCGATTACGACGTCGAAAAAGCCGAGCGCGGTATCGTTTACATCGACGAGATCGATAAGATTTCGCGTAAATCGGATAACCCATCCATCACTCGTGATGTTTCGGGTGAAGGCGTTCAGCAAGCCCTTCTTAAGCTTATTGAAGGGACAACTGCATCAGTGCCGCCCCAGGGCGGACGCAAGCACCCGCAGCAGGAATTTGTCCAGGTCAATACAGCCAACATCCTGTTTATAGTGGGTGGTGCTTTCGCGGGCTTGGACAAGGTAATCCGTGACCGCGCTGAGAAAGGTGGTATTGGTTTCAATGCGGCCGTCAAGAGTAAGGAGTCCTCTCGTGGTGTGGGCGAGCTGCTAGCTGACGTTGAGCCGGAAGACTTGGTTAAGTTTGGGCTGATACCTGAGTTTGTGGGTCGTCTGCCTATCATCGCGACACTGATGGAGCTTACTGAAGACGCATTGATCCAGATACTGACCGAGCCCAAGAATTCCTTGATCAAGCAATACGTCAAGTTGTTTGAAATGGAAGACGTGGCGCTTGAGTTCAGAGAAGAGGCACTTCGTGCCGTCGCCGAAAAAGCGATGGAGCGTAAGACAGGTGCCCGCGGATTACGCTCTATTCTCGAGTCGGTGCTGCTTGATACCATGTATGAAATCCCATCACTGGAAGGTGTCAGCAAAGTGGTCATTGATGGCTCAGTGATCGCTGGTGAGAGCGAACCTCTGTTAATTTACTCTCAGCAGGAAGAAGCGCGAGTCGACGGCACCGATGGCTAGTGATTAGTCAAATGTCGGCCCAGCTTTAACCGCTTGCGCTAAATTCAAGGGGTCGCTTAGGCGACCCCTTGCTGTTGAGGCTCAACGCCGTTAAAGCGCAGCATCGCTGAAGAGCGCTCAGGTTACCAATAGCATTGTTGTTGAAAGGCGTTGTCGCGAGGTGTAACTGCCTAGTTCGCTCAATGCTTACGTGTTTACAACCGCTTATTGAAGACGATGTAGTACTTTAGCAAGTACTCTTTTTTAAGTATTCATCCGATTTGCCGAGGAACGTCTGCGATGCAGCAGAACGCCGAACAGACACAATGTCTACCCCTATTACCGTTGCGCGATGTGGTCGTTTATCCGCAAATGGTAATACCCCTTTTTGTTGGTCGTGAAAAGTCCATTCAGGCGCTCGAAGCAGCGATGGAGGCTGATAAGCGTGTCTTGTTGGTGGCTCAACGTGAGGCTTCTCAGGACGAGCCCGATAACGCTGATCTTTATTCGATGGGTACCGTGGCTGATATTATGCAGCTGCTTAAGCTTCCGGATGGCACGGTCAAGGTACTTATCGAGGGCAATTTTAGAGCGGACGTCCTAAGTGTTGAAGAGAATGATGCGGGCTACACGCAAGCACATCTAACACCCCGTGATAGCGAGCCGCTGACCAGCCGGGAGCAAGAGGCACTCGTTCGTGTACTGCTCAACCAGTTTGAGCAGTATGTGAAGCTTTCCAAGAAAGTCCCTAACGAGGTGCTTAACTCCTTGTCAGGTATTGAAGACCCAAGTCGCTTAGTGGACACCATTTGTGCCCATCTATCGTTAAAGATTGGCGATAAGCAAGAATTGCTAGAGATGGATCGGGTGCGTGATCGCATCGAGCACCTGATGGCGCTGATTGAGTCTGAAATTGACCTGCTGCAGGTAGAAAAACGCATCCGCTCACGGGTTAAGGAGCAGATGGAGAAAACCCAGCGTGAGTACTACCTCAATGAGCAGATGAAAGCCATCCAGAAAGAGATGGGTGAGCTGGATAATGTGCCTAATGAGGCCGAAAAGTACGAGCTGGCGATCAAAGAAGCCGGTATGCCGAAAGAGGCGTTTGAGAAAGCCACACAAGAGCTCAATAAGCTCAAAATGATGGCCTCAAACTCCGCCGAAGCTACCGTTGTGCGCTCTTACCTGGATTGGCTGGTGGCGGTTCCCTGGAAAAAGCGTACCCGGGTCAAGCACGACCTTGTCAAAGCACAGCAGGTGCTGGATGAGGATCACTACGGCCTGGAGGAGGTCAAGGCGCGCATTCTTGAATATCTTGCGGTTCAGAAGCGCGTACGCAAGATGAAAGGGCCTGTGTTGTGCTTGGTCGGTCCGCCTGGGGTAGGTAAAACGTCACTTGGCCAGTCCATTGCGCGCGCGACCAATCGCAAGTATGTGCGCTTGGCGTTGGGTGGTGTGCGCGACGAGTCGGAAATTCGTGGTCACCGCCGCACCTATATCGGGTCGCTGCCGGGTAAATTGATGCAGCGTATGAGCCGGGCCGCCGTCAAAAATCCGCTATTTTTATTGGATGAAGTTGACAAGCTGGGCATGGACCATCGTGGTGATCCTGCCTCTGCGCTGCTTGAAGTGCTTGATCCTGAACAGAACAATAGCTTCAGCGATCACTACCTAGAGCTTGATTACGATCTTTCAGAAACGCTCTTTATATGTACTGCGAACTCGATGAATATCCCTAGCGCTCTGCTAGACCGCATGGAGATTATTCGTCTACCGGGCTACACAGAAGATGAGAAGCTGGCCATCGCCAAACGCTACTTATTGCCGAAGCAACTGGCCGCCAACGGCTTAAAAGATGAAGAGTTAGCGCTGGAAGATAGCGCACTTTTAGAGCTTATTCGCTATTACACCCGTGAAGCAGGTGTGCGTGAGCTTGAGCGCCAGATCGCCAAAGTGGCGCGTAAAGTGCTACGAGAGCGTATTGAAAAAGAACGAGATCCAGCCAATGTTCAGGAAGGCCAGAGCCTAACCAGTGAGCAAATTGAGCACTATGCAGGTGTACGTCGCTATAGCTATGGACTCGCTGAACAGGAAGATCAGGTTGGCCGAGTCACGGGGCTTGCCTGGACATCCGTCGGTGGTGAATTGCTTAACATTGAGTCTGTAGTAACGCCTGGCAAAGGCCGTATCAACAAAACCGGTTCTCTTGGTGATGTGATGAAGGAGTCGGTAAGCGCGGCTCAAACGGTGGTTAGGGCCAGAGCAGAAGCATACGGTATTGATCCTGAACGGTTTGAAAAAGAGGATCTGCATATTCACGTGCCTGAAGGGGCAACACCCAAGGATGGCCCGAGTGCAGGTATCGCTATGGTGACGGCGATTGTTTCCGCTTATACGAGCCGTGCAGTCCGTTGTGACGTAGCCATGACCGGTGAGGTCAATTTGCGCGGCGAAGTGTTACCTATTGGCGGTCTTAAGGAGAAATTGCTGGCAGCCCGCCGCGGTGGTATAAAGATAGTGCTAATCCCTGAAGAAAACCGTCGTGATCTCAAGGAAGTGCCTGACAATATCAAAGGTGCACTTGATATTCGTCCGGTGCGTTGGATAGATGACGTCTTAGCCGTAGCGCTAGCAAATAATGTAGAAAACGGTGCGCCGTTGAAAAGCAGCGACGCCTCGTATAGTAATACCGTAGTTGCTAGTACTCATTAAGCTGTTAAAGCCCTTCATGGTCTTTAATTTTACTTAATATTTGTGCTCGTTGCTTTGTGTAGCGGGTATCTCACAGCATGGTTGCTTGACAGGTGTTTCAAGGCGTTGCTATAAAACGCAGCTATGCTTTGATCGTCGTACCTATCGGTGACCATGCCGTTCAGAGCCATTTTTGAAACAGTCAAGGGGTGAAGAGTGAATAAGTCCGAGCTGATTGAAGCCATTGCCGCGTCTGCAGATATTCCGAAAGCAGCGGCAACCCGCGCATTGGATGCCATGGTGGAGTCTGTCACCGATAGCCTTAAGAAAGGCGAAAGCGTATCACTGGTAGGTTTTGGAACCTTCGCCATTAAAGAGCGCGCTGCACGAACTGGCCGCAACCCACAGACGGGTCAGCCAATTCAAATCAGCGCCGCCAAAGTACCCAGCTTCAAAGCAGGTAAAGCATTGAAAGACGCCGTCAACTAATTTGACCGCGTTTGCTGTAACCTTATGGGCGCATCGCATTGGCGGTGCGCCCATGTTATTTTCTGGCCCGCCTATTTATTAGGTTTTAGTGGGTCGATGTATTTGGCTGTGACTATCTGAGGCTAGCATGCTGCAAAGTATTCGAGACGGCTCCAGGAGCTGGGGTGCCAAAATTATTATTGGTGTGATGGTTGCGGCCATGGCACTGTTTGGAATTGAGTCACTGTTTGGTCTTTTTGGCAGCGACCCAGAAGAAGTAGCAAGCGTGAATGGACAGCCCATCATGCGGCAGCAGGTTGAGCTTGAAGTCCAGCGCGCTTTACGCTCGGGGCAGGTTCCTCCCGAGCAAGAGCGGGCTTTGCGCAGCGATGTGCTTGATGAGCTCATTACCCAACAGTTGCTGGGGCAGTATGCAGAAGAGGGTGGTTTTGCCGTTTCTGAAGAGCAACTCGATCAGTTGATCGTCAGTTTGCCCGAATTTCATGATCAGGATGGCCGATTCTCTGCTGAGGTGTTTCGTAACCGCTTAGCAGGTGCGGGCTACACACCGTTATCTTTTCGTGAAGAATTACGGGTCGATATTCAGCGACAGCATTTACAACAGGGTCTGGCCTTTAGCGATTTTAGCTTGCCCAATGAGCAGGAACGCCTAGCTGAATTGCAGCGCCAAGAGCGCAGCTTACGCTACGTCGTTTTGGATGGTAATGACGTTGATGCCGATATCGACGTTACTGAGGATGATCTTCAAGCCTATTATGAGCGTCATCAGGAGCGTTACGAGCGCCCTGAGCAGGTACGCCTTGAGTATGTGATCGTCGATCGTCAGGCAATGGCAGAAGGCCGTGATGTCGATGAAGAAGCGCTACGCGATGCTTGGCGCGAGCAGAATCGGGACGCTGATCGCCAAGTCTCTCATATCATGATCACATTTGGTGATGAGCGCACGCGCGAAGAGGCCCAAGAAGTGGCCGAGACAGCCAGACAGGCGCTGAATAATGGCGAATCGTTTGCTGACACCGCCGTGCGTTACTCTGATGATACGGCCAGTGCCGAAGAGGGTGGTGATCTTGGTGTCATCAGCCGTGGTTTCTTTGGCGATAGTTTTGATGAGGCTGCATTTAGTTTGCAAGAGGGCGACATTTCCGAGCCGGTTGAACTGGATAATGCATTTCACATTATTCAAGTGACTGATATTCAGGGGCCCACCTTCGAAGAGCAGCGTGATGAATTATCCCGTGAAGTAGCCTTAAGTGAAGTCGATGATGAATTCAATCAACGGGTGCAGCAGCTCATCGATCAGAGCTTTGCCGCTGATGATCTGCAAAGCGTGGCTGACAGCATTGGACTGACGTTAAACGAGAGCGATTGGCTTGCCCGGGATGATGAAGCTGAAGGCGTATTATCTGAGCCTGGTGTGATGTCTGCAGCATTTAGCGGCGATGTGCTGGAAGAGGGTTATAACAGTGAAGTCATCGAACTCGACCAGGATCGTCGTATGGTGCTTCGAATTGCTGAGCAGCGTGATGCAACGGTACTATCACTTGATGAGGTTCGCGAGGAGGTCGAAATGTCAGTGGCCGCCGAGCAGCAGCAGCAAGCATTGCTTGAGGAAGCGCAATCGCTGATGGCTGATCTGCGCGAGGGTGAGGAAGCCGACATCGATTGGCTCGAAGCCAATGACGTGAGCCGCCAAGCAGATACCACGGTACCGCAACTCATTGTTCAGGAAGCTTTCCGTATGCCGCGCCCTGACGATAACGGCAGCGTTTATCGGGCCGTTGAGCTACCGCAAGGCGTTGCCGTAGTGGCGCTGGATAGCGTTTCAGATGGTGAAATCGATGAGCAGATGGAAACGTTTGTCTCGCAAATGGCAGAGCAGCTGCGAGCTCAGTCCGTTCTGCAAGGGTTGGTCGATGACCTGCGCAGTGATGCCGATATCGAACGTTAGAAGTACTCGCTTAGAAGCGGTACCTGTTTAGAAGTAACCATTTAGACGTACCTATTTAGACGTACCTATTTAGACGTACTTGGGTAGACAAAAGCCGATCATTACGATCGGCTTTTTTTATGCTAATACGTTGGTACGGAATAAATTGAAGGGTCAGGCGTCAGGCGGCTCGGAAAGCGAAAATTGACGCAAGCGGGGGGCGGTGTGATCGGAGCGTTCAATCACAATGTCCCAGCCATGCTCACTGTCCCAATCGCCCACTACGTAACGCTTAGCCGGCACTTCTTCCACCGTCAGGTCGTGGACATGGGGCCGGTGTGTGTGGCCATGAATCATCGTAGCCACGCCGTAATGCTCCATTAGCGAGACGACGTCTTGCTGAGTGACATCCATGATGGCCTCTGCCTTATTAGCATTCGCTTCACCTGACTGCATGCGTAGGCTTTTCGCTAGCTCCAAACGCTGTTCCAAGGGTAGAGCGAGCATTTGTGCCTGCCACTCGGGGTTGCGAGACTCATGACGAAAGGCCATGTAAGCTTCGTCTTGAGTGCATAAGCTGTCACCGTGAAGTAAAACCACCGGCACACCCTGCAGCTCTACTTGCTCAATATCCGCCAATAACATTGCTTGGCAGGCACTTACAAAGCGTTCACCCAGCAGGAAATCGCGGTTGCCATGCATTAAATAGACACCGGTGCCGTCATCGCTCAGCTTGCGCAAACGCGTCATGACCTCATGGGCAATGCCACTGAGGGGGTGGTGGGTGGCGTCGAGCAGGTCATCACCGATCCAGGCATCGAAAAGGTCGCCCAGAATGTAGAGGGCATCGGCCCCTGGCGCAGTATGCTCTAGGTAACGGTAAAACCCCTGATTGGTGTCAGGGGTATCGCTACTTAAATGCAGGTCGGCAATAAGCAGTGTGCGCATAAGGCTCCCCGTGTTATTCCGCTTCCTTCACGTAAGCGCGTTCGATAATGACATCTTCAGCAGGCACATCGGCGTGCATTCCACGACGTGTGGTGGAAACGTTTTTGATGTCGTTGACGACTTCCATACCGTCAACGACTTCGCCGAACACCGCATAACCCCAGCCTTGTAGGCTTTTGCCGCTGTGATCGAGAAAACTGTTGTCACCCACGTTAATGAAAAATTGTGCGGTGGCAGAGTGCGGGTCCTGGGTGCGTGCCATGGCTAATGTGCCCACGGTGTTTTTTAAGCCATTGTCGGCTTCGTTCTCGATAGGGTCTCGGGTCGGCTTCTGTTCAAAGTCTTTATCGAAACCGCCACCTTGAACCATGAACCCGTCAATCACCCGGTGGAACAGCGTGCCGTCATAAAAACCGTCGCGTACGTACTGCTCGAAATTCGCCGCGCTAATCGGCGCTTTCTCATGGTTAAGCGCGATGGTGATGTCACCGTGGTTCGTCTGTAATACGATCATTGATAAATTCCTGTTCAATAAAGGCGTTCGCCTTGGCGCTGTGCATCGGCGTCACGTTATAATAGCGGTTTTGGCCTGCGCCGCGAAGGGTCATAGGATTATCCTATGTTTTCAAGACAGGTTTTCAAGACAGGTTTCAGAACATGTCCTCCCGGCGCAGCACGACATCCACCACGAGGTAATTAACACCGCCATGACCAACGAGACCACCCCAGCGCCGAACTTCATTCGCAACCAAGTACGCGACGAAATCGAGGGCGGCCAGGTCACTAAAATCGTGACACGCTTTCCCCCCGAGCCCAACGGCTTTCTGCATATCGGCCATGCCAAGTCGATCTGTCTGAATTTCGGGCTGGCGGAGCAACTGGGTGGCGAGTGTCATCTGCGTTTCGACGATACCAACCCGGCCAAAGAAGAGCAGGCCTATATTGATGCCATTAAAGAGGATGTCAGCTGGTTAGGGTTCAAGTGGGCAGGCCCCGTGCGCTTTGCTTCTGACTATTTCGATCAGCTCTATGCCTGGGCACAACACTTGATGCGTGAAGGCAAAGCCTACGTGGATGACCTTTCACCAGATGAAATCCGCGAGTATCGTGGCACCCTAACGGCGCCGGGCAAGCCGAGCCCCTACCGAGAGCGCAGCGCGGAAGAGAATCTTGATCTGCTGGCACGTATGCGCGAAGGCGAGTTTGGCGAAAGTGAAAAAGTCGTGCGCGCGAAAATTGATATGGCCTCGCCTAATATCAATCTTCGCGATCCTATCCTGTATCGCATCCGCCATGCCAGCCATCACCAAACGGGTGATAAGTGGAAAATCTATCCCTCTTACGACTTTACCCATGGTCAGTCGGATGCCATCGAGGGTATTACCCACTCGATTTGTACCCTTGAGTTCGAGGATCATCGGCCGCTGTACGAGTGGTTTTTAAATAACTTGCCCGTTCCCGCCAAGCCCCGCCAAATCGAATTTGCTCGGCTCAACCTGGATTACACGCTAACGTCCAAGCGCAAGTTGAAGCTGCTAGTAGATGAAAACATCGTTGATGGCTGGGATGATCCGCGTATGCCGACGATTTCCGGTATGCGTCGCCGTGGTTATACCCCTGCATCTATTCGTAAATTCTGCGAAATGATTGGCGTCACCCGTGCCGACGGTGGTTTGGTCGATATCGCCATGCTGACCCACGCCATTCGTTCGGATCTTGAAGACAATGCGCCGCGCGCCATGTGCGTGTTAAAGCCGCTAAAAGTCATGCTGACCAATGTGCCAGCAGACCATGAAGAGATTTACGACGTGCCCGGTCATCCAGCACGTGAAGATATGACGGTGCGCAAGGTGCCTTTCGCCCGCGAGCTGTATATCGATCAAGATGACTTTATGGAAGATGCGCCCAAAAAGTTCTTCCGCTTGGCGCCGGGCAAAGAAGTTCGCCTGCGTAATAGTTATGTGATCCGCTGTGACGAAGTGATCAAGGATGCCGCCGGTGAGATTAGCGAGCTGCACTGCTCGGTCGATTTCGATACGCTGGGCAAAAATCCAGAAGGGCGCAAGGTAAAAGGCGTCATCCACTGGGTGAGTGCCGCTCACGGCGTACCCATGGAAGTGCGTCTGTATGACAACCTGTTCACCGTTGAGCAGCCGGATCGCGATAAAGATGTCGACTTTCTAGAGCATCTTAATCCGGAGTCACTGGTTGTTTGTCAGGCGATTGGTGAGCCAAGCCTTACCGAAGCGACCCCCGAGTCACGCTTCCAGTTTGAGCGGATTGGCTATTTCTGTGCCGATCGTCATGACTCCACTTCAGAGCATTTGGTCTTTAACCGCACCGTAGGGCTGAAGGATAGCTGGGCCAAAATCAAGCAGAAGGGCTAAGAAAACATGGATAGCCACATGCACATTTACAATACGCTGACGCGTCGCAAAGAACCTTTCACCCCGCTTGTGGCGGGTAAAGTGAGTATGTATGTTTGCGGCATGACGGTGTATGACTACTGCCACCTGGGGCACGCCCGGGTGATGGTCGCCTTCGACGTCATCACCCGCTATTTGCGTGAGCGTGGTTACGACGTTAACTACGTGCGTAACATCACTGATATCGACGATAAAATCCTCAAGCGCGCCGATGAAAACGGCGAAAGTATCACCGCGCTGACCGAGCGTATGATTGATGCCATGCACGAAGATGAAGCGCGTTTGAATGTACTTGCGCCCAGTCATGAACCCCGTGCTACCGGCCATATCGGCGATATTGTGGCCATGATTGAAACGCTGATTGAAAAAGGCTTTGCCTACGCAGCTGAAAATGGTGATGTCTACTACCGGGTGCGCCAATTTGCCGACTACGGCAAGCTCAATAATCGCCAGCTCGATGATATGCGTGCAGGCAGTCGGGTCGATGTGGATGTTCATAAAGAAGACCCGCTCGATTTCGTGCTTTGGAAGGCTGCCAAACCAGGCGAGGCTCACTGGGCTTCCCCCTGGGGTAATGGCCGTCCTGGCTGGCACATCGAGTGCTCGGCGATGTCGACCTGCTGCCTGGGTGATACCTTCGACATTCATGGTGGTGGGCCAGATCTCACGTTTCCACATCATGAAAACGAGATCGCGCAAAGCGAAGCGGCCACCGGCGAAACCTATGTTAATACCTGGATGCACGCCGGTGCTGTGCGGGTAAATCAGGAGAAGATGTCCAAATCCCTGGGTAACTTCTTTACCATCCGGGATGTGCTGGCCGAGCATGATCCTGAAGTGGTGCGCTTTCTGTTGGTGGCCAGCCACTACCGCAGCCCGATCAATTACTCTGTTGATTCGTTGACTGAAGCACGTAAATCGCTAACACGCCTGTATACGGCGTTAGAAGGCGTTGAAACCGCTACCCCTAACAGCCACGAGGCCTCCACCTACCGGGAGCGTTTCGTTCAGGTCATGGACGATGACTTCAACACCCCTGAGGCGCTGGCGGTGATGTTTGAGTTGGCTCGTGAGCTCAACCGCGCCAAGCAGGAGCAGCCAGAGCAGGCCGCCAGGCTTGGACGCGAGCTCAAGCAACTGGGGGCGGTGTTGGGTCTGCTTCAGCAGGCACCGCAAACGTTTCTGAAAGGCACGCAGCAACAGGGGTTGCCGCTTAGCGAAAGCGAAATTGAAGCGAAGATTGCTCAACGTAATGAAGCAAAAGCGAATAAGGACTTCGCTCAGGCGGATGCGATTCGTGATGAGTTGTCAGCCCTGGGGATTATTCTCAAGGACTCACGAGAAGGCACTTCGTGGGTGTTAGAGGCGCCTTAAATGCTGAAGGCCTTTTCCTCAAACGCTGAAGGCTTTCGCCTTAAACGCTGAAGGCTCTGACTTAAACGCTGTTGGCTCTTATACTGCTTAAGAGCCTCCGTAAAAAAGCCCACTTCAAAAGGAATTCAAAGATGCGCTTTTCAGCCAGTTCTATCTTTGCCAAGCCGCTTACCGTTGCCTGTGCCGTATCCGCTATTATGCTCTCCCAGGCTAGCGCTAATGAACCAGTGGTAGTGGCCTCCAAAATCGACACGGAAGGGTCGGTGTTGGGTGAGTTGATCATTCAGACCTTAGAACGCAATGATATAGCGACCGAAAACCGTTTACAGCTAGGCGGCACTAGCGTAGTGCGCACTGCGCTGGAAGCGGGAGAGATTGACGTGTACCCCGAGTACACAGGCAATGGCGCCTTCTTCTTCGACATGGCTGACAGCCCGGTTTGGAAAGATGCTGATCAAGCTTTCGAAACCGTTAAGGAGCGTGACGCCGAGCAGGGCTTGGTGTGGTTAGAGCCCGCTAGCGCTAATAACACCTGGGCAATGAGTATTCGTGAAGACGTAGCCGAAGCACATGAGCTGGTCAGCTTAGAAGACCTTGCCGCTTATCTGGCAGGCGGGGGTGACTTCAAGTTTGCCGCCAGTGCTGAATTTGTCGAATCAGCCCAGGCGTTACCCGCTTTCCAGGAAGCCTACGGCTTTGACTTGAGCGATGAACAGTTGCTAGTACTCTCTGGTGGTAATACCGCTGCTACCATGCGGGCCGCTGCCCAGCAAACCAGTGGTGTTAATGCCGCAATGACCTATGGCACCGACGGTGGATTAAGCGCACTGGGTCTGGTCGTGCTTGAAGATACGAAAGGTGTGCAGCCCGTTTATCAGCCTGCGCCTGTAGTGCGTGACAGCGTGCTGGAAGCTTATCCCGAAATGGAGGCGCTTCTAAACGACGTGTTTGCCTCTCTCGATCTGGTGACGCTGCAAAAACTTAATGCAGACGTTGCCGTTAACGGCCTATCACCCACGCAAGTGGCCAGCGACTACCTTGATAAGCTCAATAACTAATGCATGATGGGCTAAACCATTGATGCTCACGTTCGGGATAACTAATTAATGTCGCTACTGGATGCTCTGCCCAGCCCACGGCTTCGTTGGGAGGGGCGGCACCCTAACACTGTGCTTGTTAGCCTCAGCCTTATCATGCTGGCAGCTTTGTGGATCCTGGATGTGGTCACCATGGCACCTAACCGGATTGTTCAGGGGACCGGTTACGGCGCTCTTGAAGCCTTGGGGTGGCCTGGCGCGATATTGGCGAGCCTGTTACTCAGTAATCTGGGGCTGTTAGCTTGGCAGCCGAGCCACCGGCATTATCGGGCTCTGCTGGCCACCGTCATTATGTTGATGACACTCATGCCTGTGGGGTTAATGGCCAGCAGCTATCTACTGATTGACCCTGAGTTGCCCCAGGCGCGCTTGGGCCTGGGAGCAGCGTATTGGGTGGTGCTCTTTGTACTACTGCTTTGCCTGATTGAAATACGCTTACGCTTAAATCTTACGCGTTTCTGGCCCACACTGCTGCTATGTGGCGTGGCCTGCGTGTGGTGGTTGTGTGCTGCCTTCTGGCTGGATAGCCTTGCCTTGGTTCAGGAGTTCAACGCGCGTGATCAGCAGTTTGTGCGTGCTGTTGGGCAGCATTTGCGGCTAGTGGGGATCGCCGTGTGCATTAGCGTGGTGCTGGGGCTGGTACTGGCCATGTTGATGCGACGCTATACGCGACTTCAAAAAGGCGCTTTTGCAGTACTTAATTTCCTGCAAACCATCCCCAGCCTTGCGCTGTTTGGACTACTGTTGGCGCCGCTTGCCTGGCTTGCTGCCAACGTGCCTTTTTTAGGCCAACTAGGCGTTAGTGGGATTGGCACTACGCCTGCATTGATCGCATTGATTGCCTACAGCTTGCTTCCCATGGTGCGCAATACCTACACCGCTCTTGAAGAAGTCAGCCCCGATACGTTGGAAGCCGCTAAGGGCATGGGAATGCGCGCGGGTCAGCGCTTTTGGCAAGTGCGGCTACCGCTGGCGATGCCGGTGCTACTTGAGGGGGTGCGTATCACCACGGTTCAAGCCATTGGTCTTACCGCCGTTGCCGCACTGATCGGGGCTGGCGGGCTTGGCACCTTTATCTTTCAAGGCTTGGGCCAAGCAGCCATGGACATGGTTCTGCTCGGCGCACTGCCTATACTCATGCTGGCTCTGGTGGTTGATGCGGGCCTAGGCGCCCTGGCAGAAGCACTGCGCCCCGGAGGAACACGATGATCGAGCTTTCCCACGTCTCAAAGCGATTTGATGAAGAAACCGCGGTGGATGATATTTCACTGCGCGTACCTAAAGGCAAGTTCTGTGCGCTGGTCGGCACCTCCGGCTGCGGTAAATCCACCACCCTGCGCATGATCAATCGCTTAATCGAGCATAGCGAAGGCGAGATCATCCTGGATGGCCAGGCCATTGAGGTCTATGACCCCGTCAAACTGCGCCGCCGGATTGGCTATGTCATTCAGCATACCGGCCTTTTCCCTCACTGGAACGTAGCGCGTAATATCGGCCTCGTACCGCGCTTATTGAAGTGGTCAGCGACAGAGGTGCAAGCACGCGTTGAAGAGTTGATGGATCTGCTGGGGTTGCCGGTGGGGGAGTTTGCGCACAAATACCCCCATCAGCTTTCGGGCGGCCAAGCGCAGCGGGTAGGCGTGGCAAGAGCGCTGGCCGCCGACCCCGACATTTTGCTGATGGACGAACCGTTTGGGGCCCTTGATCCGATTACCCGTGAAAAGCTCCAGGATGAACTGGCCAGGTTACAGGCGAGACTACACAAGACGGTGGTCTTCGTGACCCATGATATGGATGAAGCGCTCAAACTGGCGGATCACTTGGTCGTGATGCGCGAAGGGCGCATTGTGCAGCAGGGATCGCCGCTGGCGCTGTTGCAACAGCCAGCCGACCCGTTTGTCGAATCAATGCTGGGTGGGCTCGAACGGGGGCTCAAACAGGCGGCGTTAACCCGGGTCAAAGACCATATGACCTCCATGGGGCCAACCTTGCCCGCCCAGTCGCGCATTCCGGCTGATTTTTCGCTGCGTCAGGCGCTTTCCATGATGCTACGCGACCATAGCGATAGGCTGGCGGTGGTCGACCAGCACGATGTGCCTATCGGCGAACTCTCGTTGCGAAGAATCATCAAGGAAGCGCAACTGGATAAAGGAAACGCACGTGAGTAACTCACTGAGTGCCTTGCCGCCCCGCAAAATTGCCTCACCCTGGCTTTGGCCGCTGGTATGGGGAGCACTGCTGCTGCTGAGCGTAGTGGCCATGTCTGCTGCCGAGCCACTGTTTCGCTGGATTGAACCCGATGCCCGGCAGGTGGTTTATGACCGTGTCGATTTCTACGTGCTGCTGGGTCGTCACCTTTTGGTGGTAGGCATCGCGGCAGTAGTGACCATTGTGGTGGGGGTGGCCGCCGGTGTTGCGGTGACGCGCACTCGAGGTGCTGATTTTTTACCCCTGGTGGGCCAGTTGGCTTCGCTAGGGCAAACCTTTCCCCCGGTGGCCGTGCTTGCACTGTCAGTACCGGTGCTTGGGTTTGGCACTTTACCCATTATTGTCGCATTGATGCTTTATGGCCTGTTGCCAATTGTGCGTAATACGCTGGCCGGGCTGCAGGAGGTGGACAACACAATAAAATCCGCTGCGCACGCGATGGGCATGACGCCGACACAAACATTACGCCAGGTCGAGCTGCCACTGGCTGCCCCGGTCATTCTGGCGGGCATCCGCACGTCAGTCACCATCAATATCGCGACCGCTGCGTTAGGGGCCACTGTCGGGGCCAGTAACCTTGGCGATCCGATCATTTCTGGCATCGTCAACGGTAATATGGCCTATGTGGTTCAGGGGGCGTTGACCATTGCGCTACTGGCGTTAACGGTCGATAGCCTCTTTGAAGTATTGCAGCATTCGCTGCGCTCTCGGTTCACGGCACCTTAACCCCCAGTTTTCATTATCCTCGGTTTTCATTCCTCTGCGCCTTAAGTTGTATCCCTAAAGTGCTTGTGCTGCGTTACTGTCGCAGTAGTTGTATTGACCTTGGCAGATAAATCCACTGGCATAAACGGTCAATACCAACAACACTGCCCTCAAAAGGGGTAAAACAAGGACAATAATGATGACCGAGTATGTGCACCAGCCGGACTTCATGACCGGCGATGAATTTTCGATTCCCACCTTTAGCCTGCTGAGTCCGGAAGGCGAGCTGCATGACGGCGCCTCCGAGCCGGCACTTGAGCGAGATCACGCCCGGCGTATTTACCACGCCATGCTAGCCACTCGTATCCTGGATGAAAGAATGATGGCTGCCCAGCGTCAGGGCCGGCTTAGTTTTTATATGCAGTGCACGGGAGAGGAAGCAGCGGTAGTAGGCGCCACGGCCGCGCTTGATGATGCCGATATGATCATGGCCCAGTATCGTGAGCAGGGCGCCTTGATGTACCGCGGCTTCTCGATCGATGAATTCATGAACCAATTGTTCGGCAATGAGTTGGATTACGGTAAAGGCCGTCAAATGCCGATCCACTATGGTTCTCGCAAGCTACATTACCTGACGATTTCTTCCCCGTTGGCTACCCAAATTCCCCAGGCTACAGGCTACGCCTATGGGCAAAAACTGGCTGGTAACGGCCACTGCACACTGACCTTTTTTGGTGAAGGCGCCGCTTCCGAAGGCGACTTTCACGCCGCGCTCAATATGGCCTCGGTGCATCAGGTGCCGGTGATTTTTTTCTGTCGCAATAACGGCTACGCCATTTCCACGCCTGCCGTCGAGCAATTTGCCGCCGACGGTATTGCTCCCCGGGCGTTTGGTTACCATATGCACGTGATACGTGTGGATGGCAACGATGTACTGGCCGTTTATGAGGCGACACGTCACGCGCGTAAAATTGCCGTTGAGCGCAATCAGCCTGTCTTGATCGAGGCCATGAGTTATCGCCTTGCTGCCCACTCCTCTTCGGACGACCCCTCCGGCTATCGCTCTAAGGATGAAGAAGAGGTATGGCGCGCTAAAGATCCCGTTCTGCGGCTAAAAAAATGGTTGTTAAAAAAGCAGTGGTGGAGCGAAGAAGAGGAGAGTGCTCAGCAGGAAACTCTGCGTAGAGAAGTGCTCGAAACATTAAAACGTGCAGAGAAACGTCCCTCGCCACCGCTTGAGAGTTTGATCAGCGATGTCTATGCCGACATTACACCTGCGCTGCAGCGTCAGTTTGATCACCTGAAGCGCCATATTCGCCGCTATCCAGATGCTTATCCACGTGGGGCGAAATCGCTGGATCTGGACGTGGGCACTGACACTGATTCGCAGGGAGAGGCGTAACATGGCCACAATGAACATGCTTCAGGCGATCAATAATGCGCTCGATATCGCCATGGCAGAAGATGAAAAGGTCATTTGCTTTGGTGAAGATGTGGGGATTTTCGGCGGTGTCTTCCGGGCGACAAGCCATCTGCAGGAAAAGTACGGCAAGGCTCGCTGTTTCAATACACCGCTAGTGGAGCAGGGTATCATCGGCTTTGCCAATGGTTTGGCGGCCCAAGGCTCGGTACCGGTCGCGGAAATCCAGTTTGCAGACTATATCTTTCCCGCGTTCGACCAAATCGTTAACGAAACCGCCAAGTTCCGCTATCGCTCAGGGGATCTTTTCAATGTTGGCGGGCTCACCATTCGTACCCCTTACGGCGGCGGAATCGCCGGTGGGCTCTATCACTCTCAGTCCCCGGAAGCCTATTTCACCCATACCCCCGGCTTGAAAGTAGTCGTACCGCGTAACCCTTACCAAGCAAAGGGGCTCCTGCTTGCGGCCATTCGCGACCCGGACCCAGTGCTTTTTCTAGAGCCTAAACGCCTCTATCGCGCCGCGGTAGGTGAAGTGCCCGAAGAGGATTATCAGCTACCCATTGGTGAGGCCGAGATCACCAAGGAGGGCACCGACATTACCGTGGTGGGCTGGGGTGCGCAGATGGAAGTGATTGGCAAAGCCGTCGAGCTGGCCGAAGAGCAGGGGATCGCCTGTGAAGTGATCGATCTGCGCTCACTACTGCCCTGGGACGCGGACACTGTCGTGGAATCCGTGCTCAAGACCGGCCGCCTGGTCGTGAGCCATGAAGCCCCTTTAACCGGTGGTTTTGCCGGTGAAATTGCTGCCACCATTCAGGAGCGTTGTTTTCTCTATCTGGAATCGCCCATCGCCCGGGTGACAGGGCTGGATACGCCTTTTCCGCTGGTGCTGGAAAAAGAGTATTTGCCCGATCACCTGAAGATTTTTGAAGCGATTCGCGAAAGCGTCAACTTTTAGCGCTGAGGAGGAGAACAACAATGAGCGATTTTTTACTGCCCGATATTGGCGAAGGCATTGTCGAGTGCGAAGTCGTCGAATGGCGCGTCGCTGAAGGCGATCAAATTGAAGAAGACCAGCCCATCGTTGAAGTCATGACCGACAAAGCGCTGGTGGAAATTACCGCCCACGAAGCCGGTGTCGTTACCAAGCTTTATGTGGCTCAGGGTCAGATTGCCAAGGTGCATGCTCCCCTATACGCCTATCAGGCCGAAGGAGATGTACAAGCCGAGCCCAGCAAGCTGGAGGATACGCCGGATGCCTCACCGTCTACGCCAACCACAACTACCGATGCAGCAACGGATACAGCCGTAGCGCACACAGCCGCCGCGCCAAGCTTGGCTACCCACGGTAAAGTGCCCGCCAGTCCCGCGGTGCGAAGATTGGTGCGAGAGCATCAGCTCAAACTGACGGATATCGCAGGCAGTGGCAAAGATGGCCGTGTGCTTAAAGAAGACGTATTGGCGCACCTTGAACAGCCTAGTGAGACCGATACGTCATCGCCGCAGGCCTTACCCTCTCAAGGCAAAGAGCGGGTGTCCAGGGTGGAACCGCTGCGTGGCGTGCGGGCGGTAATGGCCAAGCGAATGGTGGAGTCGGCCAGCACGATTCCCCATTTTCACTATGGTGAAGAGATTGACGTAACAGCGCTGTTGGCAATGCGTGAACGTTTGAAGCCACTGGCAGAGGCAAAAGGCGAGCGGCTAACGCTAATGCCGTTCTTTATGAAAGCCATGGCGTTAGCGATCACTGAAGAACCTATTGTAAACGCACAGTTAAATGCAGCGGGTGACGCGCTGCACTATTTCTCCGAGTGCAATATCGGCATGGCCGTGGATAGCAAAGCAGGGCTGATGGTACCCAATGTCAAAAGTGTCGAGCGATTGACCTTGCTGGAGATTGCGCGTGAAGTGGGTCGGTTGACCACGGCTGCTCGTGAAGGGCGAGTAGATCAGGCTGACCTCAAGGGGGGAACCATCAGTATCTCCAATATTGGTGCGCTCGGTGGCACCTACGCGGCTCCCATCATCAACGCGCCGGAAGCCGCCATTGTCGCGATTGGTAAAACCCAGTGGCTGCCCAGGTTCGATGCGCAGGGCGAGGTTCAGCGACGTGCCATCATGACCATTACCTGGGCAGGGGATCATCGCTTCATCGATGGCGGTACCATCGCGCGCTTCTGTAATAGCTGGAAGGGCTTTCTGGAAGATCCCGAGACCATGTTGCTTCACTTGGGCTAGCAAGGCGACTTATGTCCCAGGCACCGCTTCAGCAGTTTTATATCCCCGAAGAGCAGTCGGTCTATCTGTTGAGCCATCACGATGCCCGGAAACTCAAGGACTGGGTGGCGCTGTGCCAGGCGCAGCTCACCCAACTGGGTTACCAAGGCATCGAGTTGATCGGTAAGGGTGCTTACGGCTTTGTCTTCGCCGGTAGTACCCTCCAGCAAGGCGCTAACCACCATTATGTCTTCAAGTTCTCACGCATTACCCTGCCGACACATCTCCAGGAACGCCTTGAGGAAGAGGCGTTCATGCTTGATCAGGTGTCACACCCACGTATTCCCGGATTAGTCGCCTATCAGCGCTCCCGGGGACAATCCATTCTGGTCATGGAGCGTGCACCGGGTTGGAATCTCGAACAAGTGTCGCTGCGGCAGGGGCGTCTCTCACCCCGCTTGATCGTGCGTATCGCCGCGCAGTTGGCCGATATCCTTCTCGCTTTGCGCCGCGAGTCTGGTCCCCAGGCGCGTCCTGTCGTGCATGGAGATATCAAACCCTCCAATGTGGTCTTCGACCCTGAGCAGGAAGCTATAGCGTTGATTGACTGGGGATCCTCGGTTTTTGCGCAGCTAGATGCTCAACTGCAGTTTGTAAGCGCCAATGTCATGGAATTGATGTCGGATAATCTGCAGCAAACCAATGCCCGGCTGGGCGATGTCTACTTTATTGGTGAAGAGCAGCTCAATGGGGCGCTCTCTTCGCCGCGCTTTGATGAGCAGGGCACTGCAGGCACCTTATACGCACTGGCATCGGCTCAGTCCTGCCGTTTTGGGCATCGTGCCATTCCCGCCAGCTCCCTGGGGCTGCCCATGGAATTCGCGCGTACGCTGGATGGTATGTTGGATCCCGATCCACAAGCCCGTCGTAAAGCGGGCGACTACTTTTTGGCCAACATGGCACGCATGGCTAAAGTAGTGATGATTGATCTCCCCGAATCGGTAAAGGTGCCGCTAGTGCCAGTATGGGCAAGACCTGCCCGTCAGGAGATCGATACGGTCGTCTACAGCTCGCGGAAGGCCTTTTTGCGTGAAGCAAATGCCCAGGAAACGCTCAATGACGTCAACGATGTGCAGCTTGATCGCTACTACAAACAGTTTATGCAGGGCATGGGGGAAACCGAAAAAGCCTTTCTGGCCTCCGTCAGCCGGTTGGGCAAGTATCCAGTGGTAGGTGGGTTGGCGGTACGCTGGGAGCGAGAAGGGGTCTATATCGACTCATCGCTCAACCTCCATGATCCGGCACTGAAGCCCGCCTTCATTGAAGCGGTCAACAACATGGTGCATTTGGCGCGTGCCATTCATCGTCAGGGAGTGTTCAAGAGCTGCTTATTCAATGCCCGCCAGACCCTTCACCTGGAGCGCGCCAGTGCAGATGAGGCGTTTGCCAGCGAACCGAACATGGCGATTGGCTATGAGCTGAGCGCGGTACCTGAGCTGGAGGACAGTACCCGTCAACACAGCTACTTTGAGGACGGTCCCGATCCGGAGGAATTGCTGGTGCTGCCAGAAGCAATAATGCACGTACTGCAGCAGCTCAACGATATACACCATACCGGCATGATCATTTTTGAAGCATTACCTCAGCACCTCAAGATTCACAGCTATTATCGCCTGCTCGACCCCGCCAGAGAAGCCGAGTTTCGAACGCTACTGGCTCGGATCCTGTCATCGGTCAATCAGATCGAGGGATTGGGCGTCTCGGGCTATATGAAAATGCCGTATAAAGATACGCGCTATTTTACACATCTTGAAAAGCAGCCTGAGCGCTACTACCCAAGGAATCCACGGATATAAATTACTGATTATATTAATAAATTTAAAATTGATAAGATTCGCATGTGTCTCTAAGTGAATTTTGTGTCGCTGTACATCTCACGAAAAATGGGGTACAAATTGGGGTACAGGGGTACGGATGGGGTACGAAATGGGGTATGTTTCGACTCAAATTCTGCTCAAAATGACACAACAAGGGATACATGAAATGTCACAGCTAACAGCGACAGCAATTAAGAATTTAAAAGCGGATGAGAAAGATTATCGCGTGCATGATGGCAACGGCTTGTATGTGCTAGTCAGAAAAACAGGTAACAAAATATTTCTGCATCGCGTGAGAAAGCCCAGGGACACATTCACAAAAATCGGGAATTTTCCGACGGTCTCGCTTGCTGATGCGCGTGCTTATGTAGCGAATTTGACAAGAAAGAAAGAGCAAGAAGATTCATCGATTGCGCATATAGATGCGTCATTTTATGAAATAGCTGAACGCTTATATAAAAATCACTACACAACTTTATCAGCGACTTATGCTAAGCAAGTACGCAACATGTTAGATGATGATATCTATCCGCATATTAAAAATAAAAACGTTGCTAAGATCACATCAAAAGACGTGTATTTAGTGATGAAAGAGATAAAAGATCGCGGTGCAATAACACCTGCAAATATTGCGAAAAATATAATGCATACTGTTTTTAAGTATGCAATTAGCAATCTGCACTGTGATAATGATCCGACACTTGCAGTTGATTCAATCAAAAGAACAAAAGTAAAACATGCTGTAGCATTGAATCAACGACAGTTGCAGAGATTGTTTGATGAATATGAAGAATCAACTACTAAGATTACAACAAAATTAGCGAATCGATTTTTAGCATTGACAATGTTACGCACAGTTGAAATGTGTCAAACTAAATGGACAGATATTGATTATCAAAATAAGTTGTTGATCATCAGTGCGGATAGAATGAAAAGATCAAATCCGCACATTGTACCATTATCGAAAGCTGCATTACTTGTGCTTGATGAAATGAAAGAGTACACGTCACATAAAGAATATATTTTCAGTGCTATCTATCAGCATAATGATAAAGAAAAGCATATGAATCGACGTACTATTTATAATTCGTTAGTAGTCCCGCGCTCGTGGCTAGTGGATTTAAAATTTGGCCCCCATGGTTATAGAGCGACAGCATCAACAATATTAAATCAGAAAGGGTATCGTTCAGATGTGATTGAAAAACAGCTAGCGCATTCATCATCAAATAAAGTAAGAGCATCATACAATCACGCAGATTACTTAGAAGAACGTAGAGAAATGATGGAATTTTGGGGTAACTATGTTGATCACATTATTGTTAACGCGATACAGAAAACATATTATCCGACGATTAGACGCTGTACCATTATTAATTAACAATAGAAAAAGCCCCGTAAGGGGCTTTTTCATTGGTGTATCTAATGTGTAAAGTGTAAAGTTTAACAATTAACATTCGTTCAACAATTTCATTTTATTAAGCTTACGAATGAATGTAGGATCATTCTTGATATCATCACGAATATACTTAAAGAAATTATTGCTTTCGATTTCTTTTAACGTTGACTGCTTAATAAAAAATAAAACATTATCAATAGTTTGAAATTCGGGTGGTAGAGCTATAAACATTACTGAGTGATTCACTAATATATACATCACTGCACATTCAATATTTGAATGATTATTTGAAAATGTTGGAAAGCTATTAAGTACACACACAAAATCTAAATGCTCTTTGCTAAGTCTATCGATTTCAGCACTCAATGATTTGATATAAACTTTCATTGCTGATGTAGTTAAGTCAGTACGCGCATACGCTATTAGTTTATGTTGTGCATTACTGCTTAAAAAATTTGTGAGAAAGAATTGTTTCATATCTTTTTCGAGCTGTTCAATGTCCCCATCATTTAATTCATTCAATTTTAATTCTTTTGGTATATTAATCATCTTGCGTGTAGACATATTTGTTCTCCGTTTTTTGTTGGTTGGTTTGTATTGCTATGTGTTACATGAGTAGTTAGCAAGATGATTTAATTTTATAACATAGGTGTTATAAGAACGCAGTTATTAGAACGCTGTTATAAATGTTACTAACAGCTATAGTTCAGATGAATGTAATGCAATATATCATTCTTGTTAAATCGTTTACCGAACTTGAAATCGTAAACTCTTGGAAAGCTGGTATCTTCTTTCATAAGTCGATAAACAGTTGAGCGATGTACACACAATAACTTAGCTGTGTTAGTGACAGTGATCAGTTCTACATTTTCTAATTCATTGTTTGTCTCATTTGTCGTTGGCATGAGCTTAAGTCTCTTTTCGTCGTTGATGTCGTTAGTGATACAATAACTATAAACCTTCATAAAACTCAGTCAATAGTTCAACAATTTACAATAAATTGGATGCGCCAAAGAATTGCTTAAATAGCCCTATACAATAAGGCTTATAGCAATGATTAATAATTTAAAGAAAGTTGAAAAAACTATGGGAATAGATCAATCAATGACAAAAACGGGCGTTGTCATCTTTGATAATAATTCTCAGACAATGCTGCATCATGAAATTATAGAGACTGTATTGAACAAAGCAGTAGCACTGGACAGTTTCTTACGTGTGCAAATGATCGCTAGTCGTATCGAATTTCTATGCAATTTATACAATATTGATGCTGTGAGAATTGAGGGGCTTAGCTATGGGTCGGTAGGGCAGGCAACACGCACGCTAGCAGGGCTGCACTATGTGATCGTAGATCGTTTGCTACGTGCTAGCATTGATGTAGCAGTGATTGCCCCTACAGCGCTCAAGAAAGCCGCTACAGGGTCGGGTAGGGCTGACAAACAAGCAATGCTTGATGCATGTCCCGACACTGTGAAACAACAATTTCTAAAAATCGGTAAAACAAAAGGCAGGTTCGATCTTGCTGATGCTTATCATCTTGCGTCTTTGTGTTAGTACTATTATTATAATCAGTGTTAATGAAATAATTTTATTTCACTCTACTACCACGGTGAACGAATGTCAGTATTGAATGATTACATCAAAAAAGAACAGCTTTTAAAGCAATTGCAAGATGAATTGAATGCGTTGCAAGACAACAAAGAATTGCAAGCTGAATTAGAATTTAAAGACGCTCTAACGCGGCTCATGACTGAGTACGGCAAAGTATCGCGTGATGTGTGTGCAATGCTTGATCCGAATTACAACGCACCAGGGGCGGGCAAGAAAGCTACAGGCGGGGGTGATGTACGTAAGAAACGAATGATGAAAGTATACAAAAACCCACATACAGGCGAAATTGTAGAAACTCGCGGGGGCAATCATCGAACGATACAAGAATGGAAAGCGGAGCATGGGAATGAGGAGGTAGTAAGCTGGGTTATTGAAGAACGGGCTTAACATCGAATCATAGTGTGATAGTTGAGACACAATTGAAAAACCCGCTGAGGCGGGTTTTTCATGAGTGAAAGCTTTACGAGTATAAAAGCTTTAATTTATTTAACTGCTTTTGAAAATACTGACTGTCTGATATGTCATCACGTATTACAAAATACTCTTTAGAGTTTACAAAGCTACCACCATAATATCTGTAAACGTACAAGATATTATCTAAAGTCTGATATTGTTTATCAATGCACATCATATAGGCGGGACAATACAACAAGACTAAGTGAATGATAAAATCATAAACATTAGAAAAACCAATCTTGTCTGAAACTGACTCTAAATTATGCATTGTTGTTTCACAGTGTATGTATTCTATTTCTCTTTCAAAATGCGGGAAGGGTGGGGGTTGAATATTGCTATCAAATAAAGAGTCAACTTTATTCTCCCGCTCAATTAAAGCAAAAGTAAATGACTTTATGAACTTGTCAAAAAATTCACATTTATTATTTACATCATTCTGTTTAATAAACAATTCTGCTAAACGTATCATGGTTGATGGCAGTGCTTGTCTGAGTTTTATTGCATTTAAGTTTATAGAATGATCAAAACATGCATATACTAAAGTTTGTGAATCAAAGTCTAGATCGTCATCAATCAAGTGTATGCTATTACTAATATAATTTTCGATTTCATCAATAAAAGCTTGAATTTCATCATCAGTAAGTTTGTAGTATTCAATATTGCTTTTGTCTAAATAGTTCAATTTAAAATTCTCCGTTGTTATTTTAGTAGTTGAGCTACAATTAAAGCCACTGTGCGATGTTGTGGGGGGTGTGGTAAAGCATTAGAAAATCTTTTAAATGATCAAGATTAACACTTAACGTTTTAAGAGAATTATTTAGATAATCTGCACGATATTCTGCATGTTCTCTAATTCTATAATGTTCAGCGTCTACACATGTCATTAAGCTAAAATCAATATCTAGCTCTACATCATCAGCAGATACAATTATGGCGGGAGAATCAAAGTCTACCCACATATAAACGCGGGGGAAACCGGCGGCATCTGTTTCTTTTGAAAGCAGTTGTAAACAATTGATTGAGTCATTATTGATAGTCTTTTTAAAATTACTTATTTTATCAGCATCGATGATAGTTTCTGTGTTGCTGTTTTGAATAATTATTGTATCCATTGTTTGTGTTCCTTAATTGTTATTATTATTTATACTATTCCTTATAAAACTTACGTTAGATAGTGAGACGCTAGCATTTCTAGTATGTACTTTCTATGAGCATCCCATGTGCGCTCATCAACAAGATCAGCAAGCACGCTGGGCATTTCAGCGTAAGTGATCCATAGTTCAAGCGTGTCAGCAGGGGTGAGACCAATTTTTGATTTTAAATTCTGAGAACGTATATCAAACTGAATATAAAAGCTTAAGTCATTAGCTTGACGTAGTGAGTATGAGAATTTTTTTAGCTTGTTCATAGTCAGCACTTTTGAATAATCGTTTACAACATGATAGCAGAATATTTTATCGATAATAGAAAAACCCGCTGAGGCGGGTTTTTCGTGTGTCGATAATTAGTTAGCTTAAAATTTAAATTGATGAATTCACTAGTTTGATTCTGTTCAATTCTTTTTGAAAATATGGATCATCTAAAATGTCTTGTCTGATGTTTTCTTTAAACATCCTATTATCGAAGATTTTTTTATAACCCACCGTTTTCAACAAGTATAAAACATTATCGACAGTTTGAACATCATTATGTAATGTTATGAATAATGTTGTGAAATGAATTAATATCAAATGTGCGATTAATGATTCGCTATCTTTGAAACCAAAATTATCAGGAAAGTTTAAACCGAACGTGTTCAGTTCTACTGCTTTAGTTGATTTAACTCGTTTAGTAAGAATTGAATGAATCGATGTTGCATTGATGAAATGAAAGTACTGAACACACTTTTTTAATATCATTGATAGCGCAATTAGATAATCAGTCTTTTGCTGTTTTAAAGTGTATGGAGGTTCATCATGATAATAGACGTTAATAGCTTTCTTTATCGTTTCAAATTCATACTTTGATAATTTGTAATAGTTAATAGTGTTCAAGTTGATGTTGGTTGTAGATGCAGTCATGGTCTTTCTCCGTTTTTAATCTTGTATATGTAGTTAGCGTATTGTATTTGTTTTATAACTACGTAGTTAATCCATTATTCAATCATTCAATAATTACTTATGCTTCTTTCCGCGCTTTCTATCAAACTCAACAAGTGATTGATCATCAGCCAGCGGGTAGGGCGGTAACACGTTTCTTAAGCGATAGCTATTGCGTATACGTGTCGTCTCAAATTCAGTTAAGTCTTTTACATTCGATCTTGCGTGAATTTCCCAGTGCTGCATATCCCCAGGCTTTAGTTCTTTGATACAATCAATCCACGCTTGAACACTTCTTTTCATTCCGAATTGGTGGGGTATATCATAATCTGGGTATAATTTATTCATCAAATCTTCAATTTCTAGTGCAAAATTACGCTGATGTAGATACTTGTAATCAGCTACTTTCAAATCAATATCTTTCTTTAGTGATATACTCATTTTACGGTTCCTTTAGATTTTTTGAGTTAAAGCATTTAAGCGTAATTGATCAAGGCGTGAAAGCGGTGCAGTGGTGGCCGTTGGTGTAACTTGTGCGGTATCCAGGGGATCACTAATACGTAATGATTTCTTGTCTAACTTGAATCTAAGAACTTTATGAGTACTTGCAGAATTTCTAGATTTCAAAACCGTGACTTCAAATTCTCCAAGTTCGAACATTTCTTTAGTTTGTCTAATACCGAGAACCAAATCAGCCGTATTGATTTTCGTGATACCGCCTGCAATATGTTCATGCCCTAATTCTTCGGCTTGATTAGCGCCGCGCACAAGCTGACTAGCGGTAATTAGATGCTTACCCGACTTATCAGCAATAGCTCTAAGTTCTTCACTAACTGCTTTATCTTTCAAGCTAACATTATTGATATCTACAAAGCGGTGGGGCTGAATAATATCAATATAGTCTACGATGATAAGATCAAGTTCATTGCTTTTAACAAGCGCATCAACACGTTTTTTAATATCTTGTGTTGTTGCTGAAACATCCAGCTTTTCAAAAAATATGTTAGCTGTAATGTTATTGTCAGTACGTACTTTTTCGTATGCATCATACAATTCTTGTTCGCCCAGCTTTTCAATATCAGTATCATGCATGTTCAAAAACATCTTAGTGAAGCGCATTGCTGTTTCACGATCACTGTTTTCGATGCTGACAAACATCACGTTCTTATTGTTGAATAGTGCGTTAATCGCATGATTCATTAGAAATAGAGACTTACCAACGCCGCTAGGGGCGCAATAGATCGTCATACGACCCGCTTCAAACTCACCAACGCTTTCATCTAAGCACTTGTAGCCCGTGCTTTGTGTTTCATATTTCTCGTGCAAAACACTGAACATACTTGATGAATTCTTAGTACTGAATGAATCACTACCATTAAAATCGGGTAAGTCGGCTAGTGCTGCTGTCGCTGATTTGAGTGCTTTATCATCAAAGCTTTGTGCAGCTTTGCGTTGCTGCTGAACGTAGAATTCGACGTATATGAAAGTTGTTATGTACTTGATGAATTCAATTTCAATTTCAAAATCAGGTGTATTAATATCGTATGTATGGGTGATACCAATATTTGAATCTTTAAAAACAATATGTTTTGTGTTTAACGGGGCATCATTATATTGATCGTAATATGCAAAAGCTTTTTCAATAATTGAATGATATTCAACAGTAAAAAATTCAGTTTTTAAATGTTTACGTACAACATTCATGTATTCAACTGATGAAAAAACTTTCGATAAGTACCATAATTCAGTGTCTATCTTGCTAAGCTGTTCGTGCTGTTCTTCTTTGATGTAATCAATAAAATCTTTGTGTTTAATTTCTGTGTGTTTAGTTGCTTTCATTCTTATTGTCTCACTTAAGTGTTGAGTATTCCTATATTTAAATTCGTGGGTTTAACTGCTGTTTTTACTTTCAAAGCTGAAATCATTAACGATTACCGTTTTTAAATTTCATTCTCAATTCATACTTTTCTTTTAAGTCTTTAATTTCTTGTTCAAATTCTTCATCGAAACCATTTTTAACAATTTGCTTAATTGCATATTGAATGATGATTGATTTTACTGATCCATATTTCTTATTGATTTCATCTAATTCATCAAAAGCGTTTTGGTCTAAATTTATTCTAAGTAGCTTTTTATCTTCATGTGATTTGTCGTGCATCTTGTTTCTCCGTTGGGGTTTCTTTCTATTACGTCAGTAGTTAGTGTGTGTAAATATTTTTAAAACATAGGTGTTATCGGTAATATTTTAAAAACTATGGTTCTAAAGCTTTCAATTCATCAATCTCGGCTTTAGTTGAAAGTCGGTCTTTAATCAAAATATCAGTACGATCATGTATTTTTTTATCTCTATAAATTCCGTGAATCTTTATAGCAATCTCGCTAAATTCATCAGATGTTAAGTCACGTTTATCAAAGAGGGTGTAGCCGATTAATTCATAATCTCTAGTCTTATCTAGTAGGGACTTTATTTTACAATCCGGTTTATTGATCTTCTTAATAATCTTTTCAATTGCCTTATCAATACTGTCGCTAAAATTAGCGAGTGTATTAAGATCAGCGTCAATAGTTTTAGTGTTTGATACATAAATGTTAGAGCCATCGCTGTTTTTAAAATAAAAAATGCCATACGCTTTAATTAATTGTTCAGTCATTGTCTTTCTCCGTTTTTAAATAAATTTCTGTGTATCAAAATCAAATAGTGTAGGTTTCGTTGAACGATCCAACATTTCACGACTAGCGTTATATTCAAGTGATTCTTCAAACGAAAGGTTCTTACCACGTTTTGATTTTTTATATAAGTAGTTAACTCGATCCAGACTTTTTCTATCATTTCTTTGCATTTTCGGTACTTTATTGGTTGTTGACGATATCGAATTATAATTTTTCAGCATTATTCGTGTGGGTTCTGGTGACAGTGGGAACAGTGAATGTAAGAAATCCGCAGACTTTTTGCTAATGCAGTATGCATAGACTGTCGGGCAAGGTGTTTTCACTGAATGTGTGCGCAGTTTAGAACGTGACACTAGCTGATAGAATGAATGTGCATTTCTATCTCTTTCAATATCGTCGTAAGTAATGCCGAAATCTTTATATTTTTTAGTTTCCTCTGGGGGTGGGTTCTGACTTATTGATGACACGACAACAGTTTCCTCAATGTACTCATTAGAACCGCTCTCGCTTATGACGTATAAACCACCAGCGCTTTCAAACATACTTCGAAATTTAGATTCTTGATTACACTTGAATATGAAACGATTGTGATGATGAGCAACGTAGTCAGATAACGATTGCTGAATGTTTGTTTTGTCACGCTCAGTCGCAGTGTAATTATCCAATACATAGCAAATGTTTAATTTATCAAACGTGTGCGTTATGGGTAACGTTTCATCAAACACTAATTCGATATCATTCAATTCAAGTATTTTTCTAGAAACCGTTATATCAAAGCGAGCGCTTAGTATTTCAAAGCGAGCGCATGAGCTTACAAACTCACGTGATAATACTTTCATGAACGTGATAGACGTATAAGCACTTACAGCGCTTTGTAGGCGTTCTAAAGACGCATTAGAGACGAGTAGATCATAACCAATGCTTTGTAGTGTTTGATAAAAAGTTTGTGGTGCAAATGATGAATTAGCTATGTACGTCTGATTAGTTTGAACTTTAGAATTTAATGTGAACTGTTTAGCGCTAGCACGTGACTTAATAAACGCTTTAGCGTTAGCATCATCTTTTACGGATATACGCTGTAACTCTTTATTATTAGTATCGACAAAATCGAGTGTTGAGAATGTACCAAGCGATTCATAATAATAAGCATTTGTTGTAATCATGTAAGAAAAATTTATTAATTCATCAATCACAACGTGATAATGCTTAAAGTTATCTAACAAAGTTCGATCATGATTATTCATAATCGTCTGTAACGTTGAATGTGAGCATACAATAATATGTTTTTTATCACGTATAGCAGTTAACGTTGATTTGATTGCGCTATCTGTAGTGTGTTGATGTATGTTTTCTACATGAAATCCGCGTTCTTGAAGTTTCAGTGTTGTAGCGTTTTGAACGGCATTTGTGGGTGCTGCATAGATGTAATTGTGTTCATGTGAAACTTTGTCGATGAAGTGGTCTGTTTTACCGGCACCGGTTATCGAATGGTTTACATAAATTTTGGCGGGTGTTTGGATGGGTGTTTGATGCATTTGTAACCTCTTCTGAGATAGTTTATAAATTTTGAATGTTATTCTTAATAACAATTATATTTAGCAGTGTTAATAATTAATTAAAACCATAGTTATAAATTTATGGCTTAAAAGCTAAGTGGTAAATCTATCTTCTCACTGATTGCAAATCCGTCAATCATATTTCAAAGCTTTTTTTAATAATGTTTTAAATTGATAATGTTTTAAATTGATAATGTTTTAAATTGATAATTTTTTAAATTGATGAACTGAAAATGTGAGTATATTTTTACTACTGGAAATGTGTATTATAAGATTACAACCAAGTTGTAAACATTTAATACTTTATTATAAAAACAAAAAGAAGTTGTAATAATTAATTAAAAACACAAAAGCAAGTAATACATGTATGTACGAGCAAGTTAATTTTATTTCTCTTTCTCTTATGTCATCCCCCCAAAGGGATGACTGATCAAGAGAAAGTAATTAGAAATGAAATGAATACGTAGCTCAAATACATACATGAGAATATTACTTGTAAGAACTATCAAAGTAACTATGAGCATTTGTCTGTATGACTAATACAGACAAATGCGAATATAATTAAATCAGCCCGCGTTTTTGATGTATGGACATAATTATTATAGTTCTTATTACATGTACATAGACTTAGAAGTAAATTAGAACCTTCAAAATTTAATGTTATTACTACATGAAATCCTTCAACTCCTTTGTAATTATTATAGTTCTTATTACATGTACATAGACTTAGAAGTAAATTAGAACCTTCAAAATTTAATGTTATTACTACATGAACTCCTACATGAACTACATGAATTACATCAATTAAGACATATGCGACACATTAGAAACATTAAATGTATAAATATAACTGAATAGAAACAACAACGAATTAAGTCACAGCACATAACACCAACAAAATAAAGGTTTTCACGTGTAACGACACATAATAATAATAATAATAATAAGAAGAACAAAAATGATTATCTTTGAATTTTTTGCTGTATTAGGTATTAGTAAGTCATACGCAATAGCAGCTTTCGTCGCATCACTTGTGCGCATCTTGATCTTAGCCCGACAGCCCAGCCCGACAGTTTTCGAGATAGGACGACAATCGTTGTTAACGATGATTCTCGTGGGATCATCAGAACCCATTGCATTATTGATAGGTATAGACCCGACATATGCGACGCTCGCGGGTGTAGCAGTAGCTCTCCACGGCACGAACGATGTGGTGGAATACATAAAATCTATAATCAAAGTTTTATTACCCGAAAAATTGAAAGACGCAGTTGAACGAGTTGAAGCGGAGAAAAAGCTAAAAGATGCAGAACATACAAATGCAGAACAAATAAAGCGTATTGAAGATAAGAAACAAGATGAATTGAAAGAAGAGATAGAAACAACGGTTGACAACGAGATGAAAAATTAATGATCAGTTTAATAATGAAAGGCTTTACAATTATCAAATCCGGTTTAAAATCATATAAAGTGCTAAGCGTAGTGTTAATACTTTCGATCGTTCTAGTACAAGAAATTCGCATTAACAATTTTAGAAACGATATTCAGCAACAGAAACAAGAATTTTTGGAATATAAGAGTGAACAGCAGCAACGCATTATTGAACAGACGAACAAAGACTTTCAAGAATTCATTGATTTAACGAATGAGCAACGCGAAACAAGTTCTAGCATTCGAGAAAGTATAAATATAATCAATGGAACAGCAGCAGCACGACGTAAAGAAATCATGACGATGTTCGATGATGTATCAGAAGATGATGTTGATGCATTGGAGGAAATTGCTAATCGTGAGACACAACGAATGAAAGAGCTATTTTTGAAAACAGAATAAAGAGTTATATAAAAGTTAGTCATGCGTGGGATTGGTTACCCCACGTTCTCCGAAAAGAAAAGCCCGCCTTGTGCGGGTATTCTTTTGATTATAATTTATTAAATGACAATAGTTCTTATCTTTTGTATCTCTATAAAGCCCTCTGAGCGCTTTAAAAAGAAAAGGAATAGTAAGGGTAGGGTAAGCGCATAAACCGCTTATATCGAATATTTGAGGTGTTCTCATCGATTAACACCAGGTATCACAATAAATATAAATATAACGAGCAATAAAATAACAAAAGGAAAACGAAAAATGAATGACACGCAGATAGAACGATTGATAGAAGCGCTACTCGATCAGACCAGGGCAATAGATCGGTTAGTTTTTTTGATCGATTCTCAAAACGCAATGCTTATGAATAAAGAGCAACATAAAGAAGAAGAAGATGATGAAATAGAAATTAAATTAATGAACGGTGAGGTAATAAAAACAAAAAAATACTGATTCAATTTCCCTAAATACTTACATCTAAACAACAGGTGTAAGTATATGATGAATGAAATTAGTTTTACAAGAAAGCTAGATGAAGATGGAATATCACACATTAAACAATTCGAGGGCTTTAGAACTCACGCTTATAAAGACAGTGCAGGAATTTGGACAGTAGGTTATGGCTCAACACGAATTCACGGTAGAGCAGTACAAGCAAATGATGTAGTTACAGAACATCAAGCACTTAATCAAATGCATCTTGATCTTGAATCATTTGAACGAACTGTTAATGAATCAGTGAAAGTCTATCTAACACAATCACAGTACAACGCTTTAGTATCGTTCACATATAACGTGGGATCACACGCTTTCAAAACGTCAACGCTATTAAAGAAACTGAATCAATCTGATTATCACGGTTGCGCCCAGCAATTTATGATGTGGATATTTGCAGGTGGTAAACCAATCGAGGGGCTAGTAACTCGACGCAGATTAGAACAGAAACTGTTTGTAAAAGATTTAAGTAATAATGAGCATTACTAATAGTGTTGATTGAAATTCACTAAATACCATCATGAAAACAAATAATAATAAATCAATGAGTAACAGCACGGCTAGAGAAAGATACGGTAAGTTATATAACTGCACCCGCTGGCGTAAGCTTAGACTACAACAATTGAATAAGGAACCGCTGTGTGCGTACTGTCTCAAGTTTGATAATCGTTACACTCAAGCAACTGTAGTTGATCACGTGACGAAACATGAAGGATCAGAGGAGCTATTTTATTCTGCATCGAATCTTCAAAGTTTATGTGAATTTCATCATAACTCATACAAGCAACGCTTAGAGAAACGCAACGTCCAAGCAATAGGATGTGATGAGGATGGTAACCCATTAGATTCGAATCATTCATACTATCGATAGATTTAAAAGTATAAATAAGTTTGTATAGAAAAAGGACAGACACAAATGGATTTGATAGCAATGCACATTGATAGTACAGCAACTATGAAATCATTCTGTAATGAGACGTTTGAAGATATAGATGTTGCAGCTATCAAGATTACTTACGTGTATGACGATCATTCTATATCAGAACAATTGATTGAATGTAGTGATGTTTTGTTTACGGAACAGTTCGCAAGTTTTGCTATAAAACAAACATTATGATTATTAAGAGTATAAAACAATGTTGACTAAACAGCGTTCCATGTTCTCCTAAATATTAGCAATAGGAGAATGTAATGATTAAGATAATAACTAGAAAGCAAGCGCGATTAAATAAATTAACTACGTACTATACGGGCAAGCCCTGTCGTAAAGGTCATTATGATGAACGCGACACTTTGACATCTAAATGTGTAGAATGTGTTAAACGACATAAAGCGTATAAAGATAAAAAGCGTAAGAATATTACCCCGAATAATTATCTAGATATCCGTATCATACCGAATTTAATGTTAAGAGATAAAGGATATCCGTTAGAAATATTATACACAAAGAACGACTTATTAAATCATTTAGAAAAACATTTTCTCGATGATATGACTTTTGAAAACTATGGTAAGTTGTGGAGTATAGATCATTTTATACCCATAGATTATTTTTATGAAAATGAAATTGATGATATTAATATTATTAATTCTTTAGGGAATCTATTTCCGTTATATTGTAATGATAATACAGTCAAAAGAAATAATGATTGGGATACATTCAAAGAACAATATCCTGAGCGCGCCGCAAAATATTGGTGGGCTGATGATATATCAGCTATTCATAAGAATGAATTGTTTTAATAATAATATTAACTTATACGAGTAGCTATCTATAAAAAGGTGGGGGGTATCAGCAATCGCTAAACGAATCGCTAGCGAAAACCCCGATTCCTCATTTATATAGATCAAAGCGAATTTTAAAACTAATTTGTGCTACACAAAACGACAATAACGACACCATTATCAACAAGATAGCAACAAATAGAACATTATAAGAATAATAAAGGAATAAAGAATGGCAGGACGTAGACCAAAGCCGACGGACGTTAAAAGAGGAAATGGTAACCCAGGCGGTAGACCCCTCAATGACTCAGAAATCGAATCCGCATCAATTTCAGAATTTGAACCCCCAGCACATTTAAGCGCACGCGCTAAAGATGCATGGTTACGCATCGTTGAACACTATTCACATACAAAAGTTATTCAAATTACTGATGAAATTGCGCTTGAATCGCTGTGTGAAGTTTATGCTGACATTCGTGAATTACGTGAAGACATAGCAATAGAAGGGCGTACGTTTTCAAGCATTGATCGCCACGGCGCAACACAAATGAAACGTAACCCAGCAGTTGCTGAGTTATCCGACGCTGATAAGAGGCTTAGATCATGGCTTATCGAATTCGGTTTAACACCCTCCAGTCGTTCAAAATTCTCTGAAAATGGTGGCAATAAAGATGACGATGATCCGTTAGACGAATTTTTATAATTAGAAACAATTAAATGAACACTCAAGTAAATAAAAATAATAAGAAAATAAGAACACTCGAAAATCTTGGTTATGACATTACGCATAGAACACATTCTTATGCGTTAAAAGTGTGTGCTAAAAAAATTATCGCGGGGCCAGATATCCGCAATGCATGTAAAAGACACTTAGACGACTTAGAAAAAGCGGGTGAGCGTGGTTATTATTTTTGTGAACAAACAGCAGATAAAGTTTTTAGATTTTTTGAGAACGTATTAAAGCTTAACGGTGGTGAATTTGAGAATAAACCATTTATATTGCTGGAATGGCAATGTTTCATAATTGGTAATTTATTCGGTTGGAAACAATCATCTAACGATAAGCGCAGATTTAAAAAAGCATATATTGAAACCGGAAAAGGCAGCGGTAAAAGCCCGTTATCCGCTGGTATCGGATTGTATGGATTAATTGCAGATAAAGAGGGTTCAGCAGAAATCTATGCAGCAGCATCAAAGAAAGATCAGGCGCAAATCTTATTCAGAGATGCAACTAAAATGGTGCAACAGTCACCAGCATTAAATGCAAAAATCCATTCATCAGGTAAAAATCCCGTATGGAATATGTCATATAACGGCTGTTTCTTTAAGCCTATCGCATCAGATTCCGGCCAGTCAGGGCCGCGCCCTCACATCGCTTTAATAGATGAATTACACGAACACAAAAATGCAGAAATAATTGAAATGATGGTAGCGGGCACTAAAGGGCGAGAACAGCCATTAATTTTTATGATCACTAACAGCGGTTCAGATCGCACAAGTGTTTGCTATGAATATCACGATTACTCGAAAAAAGTAGCAGCGCAGCAGACAGAAGCTGATACGTTTTTTTCATTTATTTGTTCTTTAGATAAAAATGATGACCCTTTTAAAGACGAATCCTGTTGGTACAAAGCAAACCCCAGCCTAGGCCACACCATTAAATTAGAATATCTACGTGAACAAGTAGAATCAGCTCGCGGTATGCCATCAAAAGAATCTCTTGTACGCCGCTTAAATTTTTGCCAGTGGGTTGATGCCATCGACCCATGGATTACGGGAGAGGTATTCGACAAAGTACTTGAAGACTTTGATTACTCTACCTTAGCGGGGCAGAAATGCTACGGCGGTTTAGACCTTTCAAAGTCTAATGACTTAACAGCATTAGCGCTTTATTTTCCAGATTTGCAAAAAATGATCATCGAATATTGGACACCAGCAGACACGCTACACGAGCGCGGCAGGCGGGATCACGTTCCATACGACGCATGGGTTAAAGCGGGGCATATGCACGCGCCCAGCGGCATCAACGTCGATTTTAGAGATGTTGCGTTAAGAATTTCAGAATTACAGCAAATGTTTGATTTAGAAACTATCGCGTTTGATCCATACAAAATCTCATACTTACAAAAAGAGATTGATGAACTTAATTTAAATATCAATTTAGAGTGTCATGCGCAGGGCTACAGCAAATCGAAAAATGGTTTATGGATGCCTCAGTCTATCAACTTAATTGAAAAAGATATTTTAGAACAAAACATTAAATTTAAAAAGAATCCAGTTACGCGCTGGAATGTTAGCGGCGCTGTCATTGAATCTGATCGTCAAGATAATCGCGTATTCGCTAAAAATAAAGCAACGCATCGCATAGATGGAATCGTTGCGGCAAGTATGGCGCGAGGTTGCGCAGAAATGCAGCACGTTTCTAAATCATCAGTTGATTATTTCTTTGTATAAAAAGCATAAATAACATTGTCTGAAATAATTAATTTAAAAAGTATAAATAAGTGTAATAAAGATTAAAGAAAACAGAAATTAAGAATAAAAACAAAAGAACAATAATAATATGAAGAATAAAGCTTATTCAATTTTAACTGTTAATAAACAGTACACAGACGAAGAAACAAATGAACGTGTAATCACTGGCACCGCTACAACACCCGCTGCTGATCGCGTTAATGATGTTATTAATCCGCTAGGAATTACTTTTCAAAATCCATTACCGCTACTTTTTCATCATGATCATGAAAAGCCCGTTGGCACTGTTTTTTTTGAAAATCCGACAGAAGAGGGCATTAAGTTTGTCGCTCGAATCGCTGATATTCAAGAACCAGGGCTTTTAAAAGATCGTTGCGATGAGGCATGGCAAAGCGTTAAAGCACAGCTAGTGCGCGGTGTAAGCATTGGTTTTCGACCCACGGGTGATGTTGAATATATTAAAAACGGTGGGATTCTCTATAAAACATGTGAAGTGTTCGAACTTTCACTAGTAACAATTCCGTGCAACGCACAAGCGACAATTGAACTAATCAAATCTTTAGATACTAGCGCGTCAGCTATAGATAAAGATGATGTAGAAAAGCAAGAAAGCAATTTACAAATAAAATCAAAAGAATCAGAAACAGCGCGTCAGCTTGATTCAGAAAACACTAAATGTGTTGATTCCGAAAACACTAAATATATTAAAGTCAGTTACAAAAATGACTCCAAAATTATAAAAAATAATAATAAAGGTATGACAACTATGAAATTCGCAGAACAAATTAAAAACGTTAAAAGTGCACGCGCTGATAAAGTTAAAGCTATGCAAGACATTATGAGTGAGCAAGTAACTCTAGACGATGAACAAAATGCACAGTATGAAACCTTAGAATCTGAAGTTAAATCTTTAGACGCTCAACTAAAGCGTTTAGAAGATTTAGAAAAAATGAGTGCTAGCGAAGCTACTGATGTTGAAGTTAGCAAAGCTTACAAGCCACAAGTTTTGATTAAAACTCAAAAAGATGCCGCCCCAGGTGTTGCATTCGCACGCATCGCAGGCGCTCTAGCACAAGCTAAAGGCAATGTTACTGCTGCTGCTGAAATCACTAAGCGTTTCAGTGATACCCCAGCCGTACATGAATTCCTAAAAAATAAATCAATCGGTATGACTGATGATGAGGCATGGGCAAGTCCACTTGTACAAGAGTCTAATATCGTTGATGAATTCGTTGAATTACTACGTCCAGCATCAGTAATGGGCAAAATTCAAGGTTTCCGCACTGTACCCTTTAATACAAAAATCGTAGTTCAAACCAACGGTACATCAGCAAATTGGGTGGGTGAGTCTCAAGAAATCGGCAAAACGGGTATGGGTTTCTCGACTGTTTCTTTGAATCACTCTAAAGTAGCTGCAATCGTTCCGATCTCAGCAGAGCTAGCACGTTTCTCTAACCCATCAGCAGAACTCGCTGTTCGTGATGATCTTATCAAAGCTATCACACAAAAAGTTGATAATACTTTATTCGATTTTGATGCTGTTGAATCTAGCGATAATCCAGGGTCTTTAACTGCTAATGCATCTATGATCGTAGACAGCGGTGAAACTGCTGAAAATGTTGAAGCTGATCTTGAATCACTATTTGCAAAATATCTTGAAGATAATGCGTCATTTGAGGGCTGCTATATTGCTATGTCAACTCAGCGTGCAATGCGAATCGGTAACATGAAAAACGCGGTAGGTGCTTACATTTTTCCAGGTATGCAGGGCATTATGAACAACGAACGTTCGCTGATGGGTCTACCCGTTGTTACAAGTGAAGTTACATCATTACAAGATAAAATCGTACTTATGAAACCATCCGAAATTCTTGTTGCTGATGACAGTATTGTTGATCTAGATGTTGATCTAAGCGGTGTTTATACCGACGAAAACGGCGTAGCTGTAAGCGCATGGGAACGTGATTTGGTGCTAATTCGTGCTAAGCGTGCAATTCGCTGGAAAGCTGCACGTCCCAAAGCTGTCGCGTTTATCACTTATGATCCCAATATCGTAGCATCATAATTTCGCAAGAATCAAATGTTTAGTTGTTAATGTGTTAAGTAGAAATAAAAAGTTAGTTTAAAATAATAACAATAAAAAAGCTGTAACTTTTAGCCCAGACCTCACAAGTCTGGGTTTTTTATTCTCAAATATTATCAATACTGTTTTAAAACTATAAATACAATTAATAAATTATAAACACTAAGGGCTTAACAATGAGATATAAAATTATTAAAGAGGCTTATAAGCTACGCGATGTAGGTAAAGAGATAGAGTTTTCAGATAAAGAACTAGCGCAAGCAAATCTTTTAGAGAAAATGGGTTACATCGAAAAAGTTGAAGATGTTAAAAAAACTAATTCACGTAAAAAGAAAACAACTAAAAACGATGATGAGACTAGTACAGACTAAGCATTAAAAAATAATAACAAGGAATAATAATAAAATGTTTAAGACATTCAAGAAATTTTTTAATACACCGTCATCTGTCACATCAAATTTCAATACTTACGCAAGTAACGATTCGTCAATATCTTTCGATGATATTGTTTTATCTGATGTATTGTTTGCATGCTTAACGATGATTACAAATGATATTTCTAAGTTGCCGCTGAACTTGATTCAAAGCGATGACGACAATATTCAAACAGTAGTTAACGTAAGAAATCAATACAACACGTTATTGAATAAACCGAATCATTATCAAAACATTCAGCAATTCATTGCAAGCTGGGTAATGTCAAAGTTAAAAACGGGCAACACATACGTATTAAAAAATTATAAAAACAACAAAATTCAATCACTCTTTGTTCTAGACGCTGATCGTGTATCAGTAGCAATCACACCCAGCGGAGAGATTTTTTATAGATATCGAGTCGATGCTACACGTAATCTTGTCGATTATTACTCATCAGTTATAGAGGCTGATAATGATAAATCTATTGTCACGATTCCCGCTCGATTCATCATTCATGATCGTTTCAATACGTTAAAACATGATTTAGTGGGTGTAAGCCCCATTGCTGCATCAATGCTTTCATCTACTCAGAACGTAAGAATTCAGAAATTCGCTGATAACTTTTTTAAAAATAATAGCCGTCCTGGTGGCATTTTAACGGTAGAAAATCTTGATGAAACAAAAGCAAAAGCTATATCTGCAAGTTGGAAAGAAAAATTCTCAAATGGTGGCAGCGGTCAGCTAGCAGTATTCGGACACGATGTTAAGTACACAGATTTAGCAAACGCGGGTATGTCAGCGCTTGATGCTCAGTTAGTAGAGCAGTTTAACATGTCAGCTAAAAGCATTTGCCGCACGTTCCATATCGCACCGCATCTTGTGGGTGTGGGTGATTATCCTAGTTTCAACAATATTGAATCTTTGAATCAGTCGTATTATTCGCAGACGCTACAGACGTTATTAGAAAGTATAGAACTTTGCTTAACCGACGGTTTAGAAATTGGTAAAAATTCTAACAGCAATCTTTCTGTTTCATTTGATATTGATGCACTGTTACGCATGGATTCAGAAAGCAAGATTAATACATTAAAAACTGGTGTCGGTAGCGGCATTATGTCACCAAACGAGGCGCGTAAGCGCATGAATCTAAAACCCGTGGCTGGCGGTGATAGTGTTTACTTACAAGTTCAGAATTACAGTTTAGAAGCTCTATCAAAGCGTGATTCTCAAGATGATGCATTTGCTACTAAGACAGTAAATACAACTACTAGCACAAACAATAATACTGTTAAGTCAACCAGCGAATCGACAAATAAGAATTTTAATGATGATGAAGATGTAACTGAATACATGCTTTCATTTTTAAGAGAACAATAATATGAAATTTGACGTAGAAAAATTAATGTCAGCTATCAAGCAATACATCGATAACAGCAATGCTAAGCAGATCAGCGAACAGTTGGACATTATCAATAAACAGCAAGCAATCATCGATGAGCAACAGTCAACAGTTAAATCGTTGACTGAACGCTTAGACGAAATTGAAAAGAATGAGACAACGTTTGAAATTGATGAAACAGCTTTTAATGAAATGATAGATAAATCGTTAGCTGAAAAGATGAATATCAATATTGATTATGACGATGAACGCACTATCACAGTAACAGTTAATGATGTTGTTAAATCTTTTGAAATACCCGTTCAGATATACAAAGGCGTTCATGTTGAAAATGATAATTATAAAAAAGGCGATACGGTAACGCATCAGGGCGGCATATGGCATTGCAAAACATTGACTAATGAAATCCCTGGTAAATCAGAACACTGGCAATTAGCTGTAAAAAGTGGGAGAAAATAAAATGGAATTAAAATACATTACAGTTGAAATGCTTAAACATCACATGTTCATCGATCACGATCTTGATGATGAGTTAATAAAGATGTATGCATTAGCTGCTGAACATATCATAAGCAATTACATCACAGAATCACCCTTTATTAATGAAATTGATGAAAATGATGTTGAACATATCAGTGTTAAACAGAACGTTGTAGCAGCTATTGCAATATACACTGCAATCTTATATCGAAATCGTGATGAAATAAGTAATAAAAATCAGACTGAACGACAGTTACCGCAATCTGTTACATCATTACTTGCTACTGAAAGGGGCATTGTATTTTCATGAGTAAACAAAACGCGGGTAAGTATCGACACATCATTACGATTCAAAAGCAATCAAAAATTAAAAATGAAAATACTGGCGAGGTTACATATGAATTCGTTGATTACTTAACAAACATTCGTGCTGATGTTCATTTCTTAAGTGCTAACGAACGTATTGCAGCGTCAGCAGTTCAATCAAAAGTAACAGCGAGAATTGAAATACGTTATCGAACAGATTCGATTGATAACTCAATGCGTATCAAATACAAAAACAATTATTATGAAATTGATGGTGTAATCCCTGATAACGAAACTGGCATGCAGTGGATCACTTTAACAGTTCATGAAATAAGCACTTAACAATAAAATGAATAACAATAATGGCTAAAAATCTACAAAATTTGCAAGGTTCTAAAGACGTATTACGTCGCATGAATGACTTGAAAGAAACTCAGATCGTGACTGTGATGCGCACAGCAGGGCGCAAAGCTATGCAAACTGTTCTAGACGACGCTAAGCGCAACGCATCACAAATCGATGACAGTGAAACTCAGCTATCAATTACTGACAATTTAGCGATGAGAACGAGCTACAAGCGTAGCACGGGCGACTTAGTGATTAAAGTGGGTGTCATTGGCGGCGCACGCTACAGACGCGGTGACAAAGAACAGGGGCTTACAACGTACTGGCGTTATGTGGAATTCGGTACTGAACACTCAGCAGCGCAGCCATTTTTGCGCCCAGCGATGGATGATAATCAACAGCAATTATTTTCGAATTTCATAGCTGAGGTTAAAGCGGGATTGAATCGACGTTTGAAATGAAAACAAGAACAACAAGAGAAACTAAATGAACACAGATTTTTATAAAGTATGCGCACAGTCAGTCATGATTCGCGGTTTACTGAATGATGCACAGCAAGATTTAAAAATATTTCCGATACTAGCGCCAAGCGGCGTCAATTATCCGTACATCAAATATCAAACAATTAGCGCTAACGCTTGGTCATCATTGAATAATAATGATGTTGCTTATTCTGTACGTATTCAAATCAACATTTATTCAAAGTCGTATCAAGACGCAATTGATATTTTTGCAGCGATTAGGAATGAATTTAAAGACTTAGCTCGAATACAGTTTAATCATGAAGACTATGATAGCAATGCATTCGTTTATGATTACTGTTTTGACTTAACGTTTATACAAGATGTTGATTGATCTATAAATAGCAGTTTTAAAAGTATAAATACAATAGCTATAGAATTCATACAAAGATAATTAAATGATTCATAGTGATTCGAATTACTAAAATAACAATAAATTATAATAATAAAGGAAGTAACAAAATGGCAGATTTTTTAAGAACTCAAGGTACAAGTTTGTACTTTATTTACAACAATACAGTACATGAGGTGGAATGTTCGGGTATCAGCGGAATCGGTGGTTCACGTAACACACAGACAATTCAGACGCTTAAAGCTGAATCAGCAACAATTATCGCGGGTGCTCAACAGCCAGGTACACCATCATTTTCGATCTACATCAACAATTCTGAAACTCAAGCAGTACTGCAAGAGCTTTATCAGAATGCTGATACTGTTGATTGGTTCGTGGGTTTTTCGGACGGTGATGTAGCACCAGAACCCGGCGTTATTAATGGCGCACGCTCGTGGCTAACTTTTCGCGGATTCGTAACTGATTTCCCCTTCGAATTCTCAGTAGACACTGTTGTTGAATCAAGTATCACAATTCAAATGCGTGATAAGTATACATTCATACCGATAGCCGCTGGCGGCGCTTAATTTATACCAATTAAAGCTGAATCTTACAAAGCCCCGCTAGGGGCTTTTTTATTGAAAATCTTTAAACTCTAATAACGTATATGTCAGCAAAGTATAAATACTTTTGTTATTAATTGAACTAATAAAAACAAAGGTAATTACTACTATGACAATGAACTTACTATCACTTACACAAAATCAAGATTTATTCGAAAAGACTTTCGTCAATATTCGCGATGATAAATTTGAAATGCATGTTAAGCGTAAGCTAACAGTTTCAGATAATGAATATGTTAACAACAATGTACCAAAAAATTTAGAGCATAATGATTCTACTTATATTATTGCAATGCTTACACACATGATTCATCGCTGTGTTCGTGTTGAAGATGAGCATCAAAAGCTAGTACAGCTACCAGTCGATACTATTTCTGAAACATTTTCTATCGATGAGCTAGCAGCAATCGTTGATGTTATTAATGAATCTCAAGGAAACAAAGCAGTTGCTACTGATGAACAGAAAGATGATGTAGAAAAAGAAATTAAAAAAAAGTAACAGACGAACAAATATGGCATGAATTAGTCTTGTCAGGCGTCGGTGGTAACACTATCGCAGAGGCAAAAGAAAACATGACAATGAATGAATTCAACGAGTGGTGTGTTTATCGAAATCAAACGGGGCCGCTCGATTCATCATCAAAGATTTGTGAATATATCAAACAGCTAACATTTATCACTATTAAAATTGCTGGTGATAAAAAAATGACAATTGAAGATTTGGAATTGTATAGAGCTATTGAGAAACATGATCCCGACAAAGTAGCAACTACTAGTGATATTCTAAATCTTTTCAATAGTATCAATTCATAATTCACTAAATACAATCACACTGCAAGATAACGCGCAATGCGTAATATTATTAATTGCGAAAATTATTAATTACGAATATTAAACATAAATGTCCTTTTTGAAACCCGCTCATGCGGGTTTCTTTTTGTCTTTATTTTAATGTTCAACGTCAAGCTTTCTATAAATACATAAGAATTTAAAACAATAATAATAAATATGGAATTCAAAATATGTCGATGAAGAGCTTAGGTTCTTTAACAGTTGATTTAGTTGCTAATGATAGCCAGTGGACAGCGGGTATGTCTCGTGCTGAACGCTCAACTAAACGATTCGAAGAACAAACAAAAAGACAAAACAAAGAACTAGAACGTGTTGTTTCTAAGATTGATCCTGTTGTCGGGAAACTTAGAGAACTTGATCGTCAACAGCAAGTTTTAAACAGATCACAGAAGAATGGACTGATCGATCAAACACAATTCGATTCGTTAACAAAAAAACTTGAGGCACAGCGTCGCAGCGTCAGGGGCTTAGATAATGACTTTGAACGCGCGGGCAAGTCTGCTGCAACGCTGAATAACTCATTATCAACTGTACGCGTCTTAGCGGGTGCTGCATTCGCTGCTGTTGGTGGCATGGGCTTGAGTCGTGTCATCAGTGAAACAGCGACTTTCGGCGAGTCGATGAACACGCTACGCGCTATTACAGGGGCCACTGGTGAGCAGTATGAAAAATTGGAGGAACAAGCTAGAACGCTAGGTGCTACTACTCGCTACAGTGCGCAACAGTCAGCAGATGCGCAATCGTATCTTGCGCGTGCAGGTTTCGATGTAAATCAAACGTTAGCAGCGACACCGCAAATTTTAGCACTAGCCACGGCGGGGCAACTCGATCTAGCGCGTGCAGCAGACATATCAAGCAACGTACTCGGTCAGTTCAATCTGCAAGTCGGAGACTTATCACGTGTCAATGACGTACTAGCGAAAGCTGCTAACAGTTCTAACACGACTGTTGAACAGCTTGCGACAGCACTTAAAAAAGCGGGGCCAATCGCGAATTCTGCAAATATTTCACTTGAGCAAACATCAGCACTAATATCAGCATTATCGGATAACGGCTTGCAAGGAGAAATTGCGGGAACTGGTGTACTTGGTTTCATACGTCAGCTATCAAACGTTACCCCCGCAGCAGCGGATGCACTCGCGAAATACGGTTTAACTGTTAAAGATGTATCACTAGAAACAAATTCTTTAAGTACTGTTCTACATCGTCTTAAAGCTGCGAATTTCACAACATCAGATTCTTTTAAAATATTCGCAAGCGAAGCGGGGCCAGCAGCAGAAGTATTAGCTGAATCAGCAGATAAGATTGATGAATTAACACTTGCTTATGAAAATTCAGCGGGTACTGCTGATGAAATGGCTAGAATTATCGGGCAGGGTTTATCTAATTCGATCAAGACATTTAATTCAGTATTATCAGAATCAGTGTTGCAAATGGGCCAGGGCGGCTTAGGTAAAAGTTTCGAATTCGTAATACAGCAAGCGTCAGGCGTGATTTCAGTATGGAATGGCATGGGTGATGTTTATGCTGAAACTAATGAACTCACTGATGAGCAAGCGAAACGCAACGAAATATTAGCGCAAACAATTCAGACAACAGCAGCAGCGGTATCAGCTTACAGCGCTGTTTTATTGGGTTATACAGCAGCATCAAAAACAGCAGCTATTGCAACAGCGATATTCACGAAAGCAGCTAAAGCTAACCCAATCATCGCAGCAGTATCTGGGGCAGCAGCAGCAATCGCTATTATCTATAGTTTTAAAGATCAAATAATTAGCGTAGGGGATACAACACTTGAGGTTTCAGAATATGTATCAGAAATCTGGCGGGTGTTCGTTAACAGAATTAGTGGTTACTGGGATAAATTCGATGATGTTGTTAGTGATGTACTGAGTAAATTTGATATCAATGTTTCAAGTGTTGTTGATCAAGCATCAAAATATTGGGAATCATATGTTTCATATATTGTTAACATTACAAGCACAGCTATCAATTCAGTTATAGGTTTATTCGTTGCTGTTGCTGATTCAGTCTTTGTCACTGTTAATACAATTTATGATAATTACGTGTATATGTTTGATCGCGTCCTAGCGACTGCTGGTGGTTTTGCTAAAGACTTCAAAAATATTCTCGACGGTAATTTATCATTTGGTAATTTAAAAGCAGAAATTGAGGAGGGCTTTAGCGGTACTACTAACGTCTTTTCAGCAATTGCTGAGAGCGCACAGAATGCATTAAGCACTGATTATGTAAAGAACTCATTAGATGCAATTTCATCAGTGATCGATGAGGCAGAAAGAAATATTCGTGATCGTGATATGTATCGTCCCTTAACTGATCATTTATTTGATTTGAATACAGCAGCATCAACGACAATTCAAAGTCAAAATGATTTAGCTCAAACATTTGATCAAACTGAACAATCAACAGCCGCAAACGCTAAAGCACTGCGTGATTCACAACGAGCAGCAGAACAATATAATAATTCAATTCAAACATTAGTTGATCGTCTAGACCCGCTCGGTAAGAAATTTAGAGATTTGAAATCAGATGAAATGTTATTGCAAACAGCGTTAATGCAAAACAAAGTATCTATTACTGATTATTTTAAATTACTTGAAAAGATGAAACTTGAACAAGCTGAGGCTGTTAAAGGGACTGATGCACCAGAATTATCAGTATCATCAGAATTCGGCGGTGTGAGTAGTGATGTATCTAACATTATTAATTATGAAGAGCAGTTGAACAAATGGCGTGATGATGAACTGAATTCTTTATCAGAAATGAATGATGCTAAGTTATTAAACGATGTTGATTATTTAGAACGTAAAGCAAAGCTTGAGCAAACGTATGCAGCTAAAACAAATGAAATAGCAGTTGCATCAAAGAATGCTCAATTGTCAGTGCTCGGAAATCTTGCAGACAGCACAGCAGGCATTCTATCAACTATCGGTCAAGAATCATCAGCAGCATATAAAGCGATGTTCTTAGTGAGCAAAGCGGCAGCGATGGCGCAAGCACTCGTGAACACTGAACAAGCAGCAACGCTTGCACTAGCGCAGGGCGGGGGCATAGCGGGAATCCCGATGGCTACAATAGTACGCGCTAGCGGGTATGCATCAGTCGCTGCAATAGGGGCAACAACGCTGATGGGTATGGCGCACGATGGTATCGACTCAGTGCCGAACGATGGCACGTGGTTACTACAAAAAGGTGAGCGTGTCACGACTGCTAATACATCAGCAAAGCTAGATAAAACGTTAACTGATATTCAAGAGAACAATACAAACAATAACAATTCAAAAATAGTATTTGCACCACAAATATCAGTCGGTCAAGGTTCTAACATTACAAGTAGTGAAATTGAAATGTTAATGAAAAAAGAACATGCACGCTTTAGAAATATGTTAGTGAAAGAGAAACAGCCAGGGGGTTTATTATATACGTAATTTAGAATAAGTATTAGACAAATTGAAAAGCCCCGTGAGGGGCTTTTCTTATTACTGCATGATGTAATTTATATAAATACATTTAATAAAAAATAATAAGAAGGGAACTATTAAATGTATGAAACATTTCCAATTCTTGAACGTGCAGATGTTGATGTTGGCGCACAAGAACAATATGAGTTTGCAGTAAATGTTATTAATTTCGGTGACGGTTACGAACAACGCAGCGCAAAAGGCATTAACAGCGTTAAGCAAACGCTTGATGTTACGTTTACATCATTAAGCGATAGTGATGCTGTCATAATTACTGATTTCATTAAAGAACATGGCGGGGCTAAGCCTTTTTACTTTACGTTTTATATTAATGACTCAAAGCTTTATACGTGTAATTCATTATCTAAAACAGTTGTAGAAAAAGGGCAAACCACGATTTCTTTACAATTCGTGGAGGCTTTTGTATGAGTGAATTAATAGCGACTGAATCACAACAGCTTTATCATGACACGATCATTACTTTATATGAAATTGATGCATCAAAATATGGTGGTGGTATCTTACGATTTCAATCATCAAGTCATAATACTTTGACATTTAACGGCTATGACTATACGCCATTTCCTATAAAAGCATCGGGGTTCGAATATAACGGCAGGGGTCAAGCACCGGAACCAAACCTTACAGTGTCTGTTGTCGATCTTGCATTTACAGCACAGCTATTATCTGCAAACAATTTAGTAAATTGTGATGTGAGACGTATCAAAACATTTCGAAAATACTTAGACGATGGCTCAGACCCGCAACCTAACGCAACGTTAGTTATAGATGAATTCTATATTTCACGTATGTCTGAGAAAACATCAACACATGTAACGTTTGTTTTAGCTAGCAAATTGGATGTGCGTGGAAAGCAAATACCCGCTCGACAAATCATTAAATCTACATGTATGCATTCTTATAGGGTGTGGGATGCTGAAAGAAATAGATTTAATTATGAAAATGCTACTTGTCCTTACGCTCAAGCCAGCTATTACGATAGAAAAAACTTTCCAACTAGTGACCCAGCCGAGGACGTTTGTTCGCGTGATTTAGCGGGATGTAAAGCAAGATACGGACAATATGCGTTACCGTTCGCGGGTTTTCCAGGGGCGAGGCGTTATTAATGACTATATCAAAAAATGATTTGCTTACAAATGAGCAAGTACAACACGTTAAAGATCAAGCAATTGAGCAGTATCCAAACGAAATAATATTTTTATTAACTGCACAGAACGGCTTATATCAAGTTGATAATATTGCTGATGACATAACAAAAGAATTTCTAGTTAGTAGTGCTGATATGCAACAAGCACTTTCTGAAAATTTAATTGCTGTTATACATAGTCATCCCGATTTTGAACCTTGTCCAAGCGCTGCTGATATGCGGTCACAGATCGCGACAGATGTTAATTATGGAATTGTGGCAACGGATGGCGTCAATGCGACAGATGTATATTTCTGGGGTAAAGATATTGAAAAAAATCCACTAGTGGGCAGGGGCTTTATACACGGCATTCAAGACTGTTATTCATTGATCAAAGATTACTACGCACAAGAATTAAATATTGAACTAGATGAATATCCGCGCGATTGGGAATGGTGGAATAAAGGCGATGATTTGTATTCTTTCAATGTTGATAAACAAGGTTTTATTCGTGTCGATGAGCCTCAAAAAGGCGATATGATTTTTATGCAAATACGTTCAAAAGTTCCAAATCATGGGGCTGTTTACATCGGTAATGATTTAATCATGCATCACATAACAAGTTCTAAAGCAGTTGATGAAACTAGACTTTCAACTGAAGAACCGATATTGCGTTATAGAAATTACATTACACATTATTATCGTCACGAATCGATGTTTTAAATTTTAAGATAAACATTATATCAAAGACAGAAAAACCCGCTGAGGCGGGTTTTTCATTGTGTGTGTTTGCATTTGTACATTAGCTTTCTAACTTACATAAATATAATAAAGAAGAAGAACAAGTAAAAGGAACAATAATGATTAACGTTAAATTATACGGATCACTTAAAAAATTCGGTGAAAGTTATGAACTAAATGCAAGTGATGCAAAAGAATGTATACGTGCTTTAGCAGTACAGCTAGATAATTTTAAAGATGAATTACTGAAATGTGATGTCCGTCTTGTGTGGGGTGATTTAAACCAAAATCGTGAACTAGATGCTCAGACATTATCACTCAATATTCCAAACAAAGAACTACATATCATTCCTAGCGCCAGTGGGGCAGGTGGTGGCAGCGGTAAAATTATCTCAGGTGTTGCATTAATTGGCGCAAGTTTCTTCGTTCCCGGTGCTGGCCTGATGGGTATATCCGCTTTAAGCGCTACAACAGTCGGTGTACTTGGCACAACTTTAGCGCTTACAGGTGTAGCACAATCATTAGCGCCAAACGTTCCAGCAGATTATGAATCACAGCAAAGACCCGAAGAAAGAGCAAGTTACATATTCGATGGGCCAGTTAATCGCGCAGGCGAGGGGATAGCTGTTCCGATAATTATCGGTGAGGTGTTAACAGGTTCAATTGTTGTATCCAGTGGTTTAGATGCTGAACAGCTTTGATGTTAAATGTTAAATACTTTCATATAACAAAACAATAAATTAACAAAAAAGATTTTATAAAAATAATAACGGAATAAATTTAACAATGAATGTTAACGATAAAGACGAATTTGATAATGATGTAGCTATATCCGGTGCGGGTGGTGGTGGTAAAAGTGGTGGAGGTGGTAGCGCACGAGTAGCGCAAGAAGACCCGAATACTTTACAGTCAAATGCTGTTGCACGCATTATAGATGTTATTGGCGAGGGTGAAATTAGCGGCTTAGTTAACGGCGCTAAATCTGTATTCGTTGATGGAACACCACTACAGAACGATGATGGTTCTTACAATTTTAACGGTATTGAATTTCAAGAGCGGGTCGGTTTAACCGTTCAAAGTCATGTTGGCGGTTTTAATGGCGTTGAATCAACAACTGATGTATCAACAGAAATTACCCAAAACGAACCCGTGATTCGTACTATCTCAGACTTAGATGCTGATGCAGTACGTGTCACTATATCTTTACAATCACTGACTAATCAAAATGCTGAAAATGGTGACTTGCGCGGTTCAAGTGTTGATATAGCTATTGATCGTCGTAACAACGGCGGCATTTATAAAACTATTAAAACTGATCGAATCAGCGGTAAAACGACTAGTGCTTATCAACGTGCGTACAGAATTGAGCTTGATGGCGCGGGGCCATGGGATATTCGTGTAAGACGTATTACCCCCGATTCTGATTCATCACTAATTAACGATAAAACATACTTTGCTAATTATACGTCAATCATTGAAACAAAATTAACATACCCCGACACGGCTTATATCGCTCTTAAAGTAGACGCGCAACAATTCGGAAACACTATTCCGAAAACATCTTATCTTATGCGCGGTTTAATTGTTAATGTACCTGATAATTATAATCCAATAAACCGCACTTACAGCGGCATTTGGTCAGGTAATTTCAAACGTGCATATACGAATAATCCAGCATGGATATTTTACGATTTAGCAACAAATACCCGCTACGGTGCAGGTTTAAGCAATGTTGATAAATGGTCACTGTATCAGATCGGCAGATATTGTGATGAATATGTTGATGACGGTTATGGTTCTACTGAACCACGTTTCACTATCAATACTGTTTTAAATTCACGCGATGATGTGTTTAAAGTTTTGCAATCATTAAGCACAGCTTTCAGGGGTATGACATATTACGGTGCGGGTACTGTCACAGCAGTACAAGATGCCCCAGCAACCGCATCACGATTATTCAATAATTCCAATGTTGTCGATGGTGAATTCAAACGTTCAGATTCAGACATTAGAACACGTCACACACGGGTAGCAGTCAGTTGGAATGATCCCACTGATAATTATAAATTAACAACTGAACTTGTTGATGATAATGATGCTATTCAAAAATATGGAATTCAAACGTCAGAAATATCCGCTTTCGGATGCACATCACGAGGTCAAGCGAGGCGGCTAGGTCTTTGGACACTTTACACTGAACAGTTAGAAACTGAATCAGTTGAATTTTCTGTATCTATTGCTGATGCAGATGTACGCCCTGGTGATATTATTAGTATTAATGATGCTTATCATGTAGGCGCAAGGATCGGTGGACGTTTAAAAACCAATAACACGACAACTGAACTTTATCTTGATAAGCATCCTGATAATTTTACGGGCAGTAATAAAACTATTTCGCTACAAATGCCTAATGGTATTCCCGTTCATAAAGCTATCAATTCAATTAATAATGGTGTTGTAACGTTAGCAGAAAGTTTGAATCAAGCGCCATTAGATAACGCTGTCTATACACTTTCTAGTTCTAACGTTGCATCACAAGAATTTAGAGTGTTAGCAATTGTTGATAATGATGATCAAACTTACACAATATCTGCACTTGAACATAATAAAAATAAATATGCGTTAGTAGAGCAAGGGTTAACCATTCCAGATAGTCCTACAACATTATTACCATCAGGTAAGCTATCTGCACCTCTATCATTATCGGTTGAAACCTACAAATATTTGGAGGGTGGAACAGAACATCAAGCGGCAACGCTTGGCTGGACACCCAGCGGTGACCCGCGTGTTAAATCTTATATTGCTGAAATGTTAAGACCTGATTCAGCGACTTATGAAACCATCGGTGCTACTAAGACAACATCAATAGACATTAGAAACGTATCAACGGGTGAATACACATTCAGAGTAGCATCAGTTAATTCATTAGGCGCACGCTCTGAGTGGTCTCTACTGACTACAACATTACAGTCATTATTGCTGCCCGTTGCGCCAACGTCTGTCGATGTTGACGCGGGTTTATTCAATGTAACATTAGTTCCGAATTCATCACGCGCGGGACAACTTTACGAATTCTATCGTTCAAGTGTTGCTTTAACGTCTGAAACAATTACTGCTAATGCGAATTTCTTGGGACGTTCTACAACACTCGCTGATAACAATTTAGAATTTAACACCACTTATTTTTATTATATTCGTGGTTTCAATGCTTACGGCGTATCTGAATTCTATCCTGTTCAAGTCACTACTGATAATAGTCCCGCTAAGTACATCGATGTATTAACGGGTGAAATCCGTGAATCTCATTTATATCAGTCGTTGAATGAAGAAATAGAGAAAATTAGCGGGCCTGAATCACTTGTTGATTCAGTAGCGTATAAAGTTGCACAAGCGAAAGCTGAAACTGAAACATTTATTGTGACTGTAGAGAATACGTTAAAAGATGCTGACACAGCATTAGCTGAACGTATCGATGTACTGTCTGCTAACTTTGATGATAATACTGCAATTATTCAATCTGAACAACAAGCACGCGCTGATGCTGATGATGCGTTAGCTCAACAAATCAACAGTGTTCAAACTCAAGTCGATGATACAATATCAGTTGCGATTAGTTCTTTAGAAAGTCAGATCGTTACTGTTGAGGATAAAACAACAGCTAACGCGCAAGCTATCACAAATGTTCAAACTGAGTTTAATGATACGCTAGCAACTGTTCAACAAGATTTCAATACTGAAATTATTCAGTTAGATGATAAGATTGAAAATACATCAACTGCATTAACAACTGCGCAATCTACTTTTAGTGATGAAATTGCAAGCGTACAAACTGAATTAGAAACTCAAATTATCAATACATCTAGTTTTGTTTTTAGAGAAAGTTTCAAAGATAGCTTAGAAAACTGGACAATTCACGAAGGCACTGCTGAAACATCAGTTGTTGAAACTGACTTAGCAAAACGTGATGGAAAATTATTAAGTGTTGGTAATAATGCGGGTAATGATGAACTGTGGCTTTATCACAATACACCGATTCCGTTTTATGAAGATGTTTTATATAAAATTAAAGTACGCATGAGAAAGCCGAGCGGGGGTGGTAGGTTCTACGCTGGTTTAGAAGGGCTGGCTGGTGATGGTGTCACATTAGTTAATATGCTGGGTGCTGATAGTTATACATCTCAACATTACATTGCAGCAAATAACGTGTTACCGACAACCGATTTTATTGAATATGTCGGCTATGTGAAAGGCACAGCGACAGCAGGATCATTTACGAATAAATCTTTTGATAAACCAGCAGTCATGCATGAGAACGTTAGATTCATTCGTCCTGTTCTTATCTGTAATTATTCAGATGCGGCGGGAAAAATGGAAATTGATTATTTTGAAATCGAATCTATTTCTGAAAATGTCGAACAGATCGGCGCACAGTACACCGCAAAAGTTGATGTAAATGGCTTAGTTGGTGGCTTTGGTTTATACAATGACGGTGAAACAATAGATGCTGGTTTCAATGTTGATAAATTCTATATTGGTAGAAATCTTGAAAATCAAGTAGCACCTTTTATTGTCAATAATAATCAAGTCATTATTGATGATGCTTTAATCAATAGCTTACTGTTCACAAAACTACGTTCTGATGATGATACATTAATTTTCGAGAATGGTAAGTTAAGTGCTGCACATATTGATGTTGATAGTTTAGTAGTCAGTAAAGGACAATCTAAAAACTTTGTGAATGGTCAAAGCGGGTGGCAGTTAACAGAAACTGGCGGACAGATTAACTTTCCTATAAATTTCGGCGGGACTATTGATTACGCTGATATCACTGGAACTAAGCCACCCACTAACGCTGACCGTACCGCTAATAATACGTCTTATGATACGTCACGGGTAGCGGGGCATAATGCTAGGGCTCTTGCTAACGCGGCCATTCAGGCAAGGGATAGAGCGGCCCATTGGATCCGTCCAGGTCAGACAACCATTGACGGTAATAAGATTTATACCGGTGACGCTTATGTTGACACGCTACAAATTCGCGGTAATGCAATTACTGTTCCGTCAACTTATTATGCCGCGGGTAGAATTTCTCTTGGCTGGACGGGTACCGCATATCTAGGGGGCATTAATTTCAATTCTGGTGGGGCACCCATCACTATTATAGCGAGTGTTTATGTGTCCGGGCCGTCTAACGGCGGTACTGTGACAGTGAGATTAAAACGCGGGGGCTCAGTATTACGTGAAATAACTACAAGTGATAGTGCGCTTGGCAGCTTTGATGTTTCCATTGGCTTGGGTGCGGTGGGTGGTACACACACTTATTCTTTAGAAATGTCTACAAATCGCGCCAGTGTCGGTGCGACTAGTCGTTTAATACATTTATTAGGAACAAAAAGATGAAACAATATATTATATATAAAGATTCTGGTGAAATAACTAATTTATTAAGTATTCCAGAATCTATGCTTGATGATCAACTTTCGGATGGAATTTATGCTTTAGAGTGTGATGATGATGTATTAGATACAACGCATTATGTTGATAATAAAGAAATACTTAAAAAGAAAACATTAGAATACACACTCAATATTGATGGCTTTACTGTAATTATCAATGGTTTGCCTGCTGGTTTACTAGTTGAAATTCGCGGTGTCAGTGTTGTTACTGATGATGATCCGACAATTATTGAATTTGATAAAGCGGGAATTTATACATTGCAAATTTCGGGCAGTGTTGAACATTTAGAGGAAATTAAGGAATTAAAAATTGGCAACGCTTAACGCAAAAACGTATGCGTCAAATGATGACGCTATCAATTACTACACATCATTGATTGATGAGAAAGCAGAACAGACACGCTTGAAATTTTTGACAGCGGGCGCGGGGCAGTCGATGACGTATGATCAGAAATATGCTGAAGCGCTAGCGGGTGGGGGCACAATGATCGATAGCGAGGCGCTAGCGCTTGATATGAGCGTGTCAGACGTGATTGATTCAGTATTAGCTGCACGAGCAGCATGGATTGAAAAGGGCGCAGAAATCGAAAGTGAACGTTTGAAAGCTAAGAAACAGATCAGACAAGCATCGACAGCACATGAAATGCATTTGATAGCATCATCAGCTTTCACTACTCACTGAACAGCTTTCTCGAATTACTGAACACCATCATCAAAAATCCCTCAAAAGAGGGTTTTTTTTATTGGGGTACAAAATGGGGTACAGTATCAATAATATGAAAAATAATCCTTTAAAAACAGTCACGTACATCAATAGATATTTAGATGCCCTATAAAGACACTCGCTATTTCACCCACTTGGCAAGCCAGCCAGAACGCTACTACCCCCGCGACCCGCGGGAGGTCGCCAGACGATCGTCGCTCGGAGACGCTACCTAGCCGAACGGTAACGGGGTGCCAGCTCTTGTTTGATCTGTTCTGCTACCTCTTTAAGTCGAGGTCCCAGATTATTGACCAATCGGTCGTGATCCAGGCGCAGGCTGGAGCCGCCGCAGTTGATAGCCATGACCTCGGCACCATCCTCCAGGATGAGCGGCATGGCCACGGCGCTGATATCGCGCTGCCAATCCTGCTCGGAGAGGCAGAAACCGTATTCAGCATAGTCTCTCAAGCTTTGCTGGATACCCGCTTCCAGCACTGGCCAATCGCTGCCATGGACGTCCGCCAGTTCAAGCATTAATTGCTGACGGCGGGCAGCGGGCAAGCCGCAAAGCCAAGCACGACCAATGGCTGAAGTGGCAATAGGCAAGCGCGACCCCACATCCAGACGAATGATGAGCGGCCCGCTACCATGGCAGGTTTCCAGGTAAACCATATCACTACGATCAGCGCTGCCCAGGCTGACATTACAGTCGGTGGCATCGGCAAATTTCTGCAAATGCGGTCGGGCGACCTCGCGAATGCCCATGTTCGCTAGGAAACGATAGCCCAACGCCAGCACACCGGGGCCAAGACGATACTTCTCAAGATGCGTGTTGTGCTGAAGATAGCCCAGCTGGGTCAGCGTATAGGTCAGCCGTGACACCGTAGGCCGAGGAATAGCGGTGCGATTAGAAAGCTCGGCATTCCCTAAATACTCCTCACCGGTTCCAAAGGCACGTAGCAGCTCAAGGCCACGCGCCAACGCGGTCACAAAGTTACGATCTTTTCCAGGAAGTTGCGGCTCTTCAGCATCTGAGTCGGTGGGTTGCATTCAATTTCCCAACATTAGGTGGCTTATGGTGTGCATTATCGCATATCTACTTAGGGGCAGCTTTCATGCTCATCAACGGAAACGCCTGCCTTATAACACCACTTTAGCCATCCAGGCGCTCGATAATCGTGGCGATGCCTTGACCCACGCCAATGCACATGGTGACTAGCGCATAGCGGCCGCCGGTGGCTTCTAACTGGCGCAGCGCAGTGAGTGCCAAACGTGCGCCCGAGGCACCCAGCGGGTGGCCAATGGCAATGGCGCCACCGTTGGCATTAAGGCGCGGGTCGTCGGCGGAAAGCCCCAGCTGTTGAACGCAGCCCAACACCTGCACCGCAAAGGCTTCGTTGATTTCAATCACGTCCATCTGCTCAAGCGAAAGGCCAGCTCGGGCCAGCGCTTTTTGCGAGGCGGGTACCGGCCCCAGGCCCATGACACGGGGGGCTACGCCCGCCACGGCACTAGCCACGATACGCGCCCGGGGAGCGAGCCCAGCGCGCTCACCTGCTGCAAGCGTACCGACAATCATTGCCGCCGCGCCGTCGTTTAATCCAGACGCGTTGCCTGCGGTCACGACACCGCCTTCAAACAGCGCGCCGAGTTTGGCCAGTTTCTCCTCGGTGCTTTCAGCCCGGGGGTGCTCGTCTTTATCTACCAACAGCGGCGGCTGTTTGCGCCCTTGAGGCACGTCTACCCCAAACATTTCGCCTTCATAAAAGCCGTTTGCCAGCGCCTGGGCATAGCGCGCTTGCGAGCGGGCGGCAAAAGCGTCGCTGGCCTCGCGGCTAATGTTCAGGTCGTGGGCAATGTTATCGGCGGTTTCCGGCATGCTGTGGCTGCCGTACTCTTTGGCAATCCACGGGTTGGGGAAGCGCGAGCCAATCACGGTATCAAACATCGGCTGATTGCGAGCGTAGGGGGAATCGGCCTTACCCAGCACGTAAGGCGCGCGGGACATAGACTCCACGCCGCCAGCCAAAAATAGCTCACCTTCGCCTAAGCGAGCGGCACGGGCGGCATCCATCATCGCGGCTAAGCCACTACCGCACAGACGGTTGACGGTTTGCCCCGCGACTTCAATGGGCAGGCCCGCCAGCAGCGCACCGTGACGGGCCACGTTACGAGAATCTTCCCCCGCCTGGTTAGTACAGCCCGCCAACACTTCTTCGTAGCTTTCCGGGGCAAACGGATTACGCGCCACCAGTGCTTTTAACGTTAAGCCCAGCAGTTCATCCGGGCGAATGGCCGCTAGGCTGCCGCCATGGCGACCAAAAGGGGTACGTAATCCGTCGTAAATGTAGGCGTCTTGCATGGTTATTCTCCTTGTTTGTGTAAGCCGTATTTGAGCCGTAGTTGAAAATTAGGTGTGTCAGCCCGTTGGCCCGTCAGTGAGGGGCATACCCAGCGCGGCGCGGCGGCGCAGCCACGGGCTAGGGCGATAGCGGGGGTCACCGGTGGCCTCTAATAGGTTGTTTAAAATGGTCAGGATGCGCGAAGCGCCGTAGTGGTCGCCCATACGCAGCGGGCCAAACGGGTAGCCCAGGCCAAGTTCCACCGCACGATCAATAGTGGCGGGTGCAGCAACGCCTTGCTGTGCGATATCTGCCCCAACGTTGACGATGCAGGCCACCACGCGCTGCAGTACAAAGCCGGTGCTGTCTTGTAGGGTGCTAACCGGGGTGCCGTCAGCATTCAGCAGGTTGGCGGCGGCATTGACCAGGTCGGGTCGGGTAATGGGGGAGGCCATCAGGCTGCGGCGCTTATTAAGCCCCGCCAGCATATCCACCGCGACGCACTGCTCGGCATTCAAGCCTTGGCGCAAGGCGCACTGCGTGGTGTCTTCGCCCAGTGGTGTCAGCAGGCACAGCGCTGCTGAGGAGGGCTGATCGGCACTTTCTAGTGGCCAGCCCGCCGTGGTAACAAGTTCGGCAAGCTTAGCGGCGCTACCAGGGTCGTCTTGGCTGATCCACACGGGGCAAGGCGAGGCTGACGCAATGGCGGGCTCTTCCGGCATCTGCTGCTGGCCATCCACGTAGCGATAGAAGCCTTCGCCGGTTTTGCGCCCCAGCAGACCTGCTGAGAGCCGTTGACGGGTGATCGGGGACGGGCGGAAACGTGGCTCTTCATAGTATTGGTGGTAGACCGACTCCATCACCGCATGAGAGACATCCAGGCCGGTCAAATCCAGCAGCGTGAACGGCCCCATACGGAAGCCGCCTTGATCCACCATGATACGGTCGATGGTGGCGGGGTCGGTCACGCTCTCACTCAGAACGCGCAGTGCTTCTGTGCCAAAAGCGCGCCCGGCGTGATTGACCAGAAAGCCAGGGGTGTCGGTAGCCTGGGCGGTAAAGTGGCCCATGACGGTGCCCAGGGCATTAACCCGCTGGGTGACATCGTTAGCAGTACGTAACCCTGGAATCACTTCCACGATTTTCATCAGCGGGACGGGATTGAAAAAGTGAAAGCCAATCACGCGCTCTGGGTGCTGGCAGGCGGCAGCAATCGCGGTTACCGAGAGGGAGGAAGTATTGGTCGCTAGCACGGCATCCTGGCTGAGAATGCCTTCTAAATCGCTAAAAAGACCTTGTTTGGCTTCGAGTTTCTCGATGATCGCTTCAACGACAATATCACAAGGAGCAAGGGCGGTGAGTTCGCTGGCTTCAGCCAGTCGCTCGCTATACTGCTGCACTTGCGCTTGACTAATGCGCTGCTTGTCAGCGCTTCTCTGCCATAGCCCTTTAATAAAGTGCTGCGCTTCCTCGACCGCTCCCTTTTTAACATCGAAAAGCATCACGTTTAGGCCTGCCTGTGCGGCTAATTGAGCGATGCCGCGACCCATGGCCCCAGTGCCCACAATACCCAGCGTGGTGAAGGGAGACGGTGCTGATTCGCTAGCCATATGCCAAATCCTCTCTACTTTGGGGCTTCTACTGCCTGTTTATTTGTTTGCTTTGTTTTGCATTGCAAAATGGTGTTTCAATTATTGACTGCCATCCTAGGCTATGCAAAAGTGCCTGACAAGATGTGTGGACGTTAATTTCGCCTGATGAAATAGGTTCAGTTTTAATCGGTGTCCCTATGTCATCCAAACACTATTTCCAACGATAAAAAGCAAACTATCATCACCAGGAGCCGTCATGATTCGCGATCCCGAATTGATCAATCAACTTGTTGATACTATCTCCCGTTTTGTCCGCGAGCGTTTGATTCCTAACGAAGCACGTCTTGCAGAAGAGGATGCGGTGCCCGCCGAGATACTTTCGGAAATGAAGGAGATGGGGTTGTTCGGGCTATCCATTCCTGAAGAGTACGGCGGTTTGGGACTGACCATGGAAGAGGAAGCCCTGGTAGCCATGGAAATCGGCAAAACGTCTCCGGCGTTCCGCTCGGTATTTGGTACTAATAATGGCATCGGTGCCCAGGGGATTTTGATCGATGGCACCGAAGAGCAAAAAGCCAAATATGTGCCGCGCCTGGCCACGGGTGAAATACTCAGCTCGTTCTGTTTGACTGAGCCTGATTCAGGCTCTGATGCCGCTAGCCTGCGAACCACCGCCGTGCGCGATGGCGACCACTACGTATTGAACGGCACCAAGCGTTATATCACCAACGGCCCGGAAGCGGACCTGTTCACCGTCATGGCGCGTACCGACCCAGACAACAAAGGGGCTGGCGGTATCTCTGCCTTTATTGTTGAAGGCAATACGCCTGGTCTGATCCGCGGTCCGGCGGATAATAAGATGGGCCAGAAGGGCGCGCATACCTGTGACATCATTTTTGATAACTGCCGCGTACCGGCTGAAAACATCATTGGCGGCAAAGAGGGGCAAGGCTTTAAAACCGCAATGAAAGTGCTCGACCGTGGGCGGCTGCATATTTCTGCGGTGTGCGTGGGCGTGGCTGAGCGCTTAGTAGAAGAGTCGCTGCGCTACACCATGGAACGTAAGCAGTTTGGTGCTGCGCTGTCTGAACATCAGTTGATTCAGGCGATGCTGGCGGATAGTAAAACCGAGGCCTACGCTGGCAAAACCATGGTGATGGATGCTGCACGCCGTAAGGATGACGGCGAAAACGTCTCCACACTCGCCTCCTGCTGCAAACTGTTCTGTGCCGAAATGGTGGGCCGCGTGGCCGACCGTGCCGTGCAGGTGCATGGCGGGGCGGGCTATATGTCGGAATATGCCGTGGAGCGCTTTTATCGCGATGTGCGCTTGTTCCGCATTTACGAAGGGACGACGCAAATTCAGCAGTTGGTGATTGCTCGTAACATGGTGCGGGAGGCGTCCTAATGGCTCTGTCGGTCCCTTACCAAGCGCCAGATGAGAAAATCTTTGGCCGTCTGGCAAGCGAGCTTTTAGCAGAACTCCCCGAGCGCTTAAGCACCCGCGTGCTGGAAAACGCTAAACGCCTAGCGGATCACCCCGCGCTTGTGGATGGCAACGTTCGCTGGAACTACGCCGAGCTGGGTCAAGAGATCCATGCCGCCTGCCAGTGGCTAGCTTCTCTGAACGTGCGCCCCGGCGACCGTATCATGACGATTAGCGAAAACTGCCGTGCGCTGGTAGTGCTGCTGTTGGCTGCCAGTGAAATGGATGTTTGGGTAGCGATTGTCAACTCGCGCCTCTCCGCCCAGGAAGTCGATTTGATCCAGGGCAACTGCCTGCCTCGGCGGGTGTTTTATACCTGCGAAGCCTCCCAAGAGGCGAGCCAGCACGCCGAGCGCCACGCGGCTGATCGCTATCAGCATCCGCAGCTCGGCGGCCTCGCGATTTCACCGCTGTTTGATAGTGAGCCAGAGCCTGTGCACGCCAGTGGTGCTGAGCAGGTCGCGGCCATGATCTATACCTCGGGCACCACCGGTACGCCGAAAGGCGTCATGCTGACCCATCGCGGCATACTGTATATCGCCTCTATTTCCGGCGGCATGCGCCACCTGAGTGAAGGGCAGCGGGTGTATGGCGTGCTGCCCATGTCTCATGTGTTTGGTCTCTCATCGGTGTGTATGGGCTCGCTGTATAACGGCGCGTGCCTGTACACCGTGCCCCGCTTTGACGCGGTACAGCTGCTGGCAACGCTCAAAGAGGAGCGCATTACCGTGCTTCAGGGCGTGCCCGCCATGTACGCTCGCGCCCTGGAGTATTTGAAGCGTGAGCAGCGCGCGCTAGAAGCGCCGGCGCTTATTTATATCTCCGCAGGCGGCTCGCCGCTGGATAGCGATACCAAAACTCGTGTTGAAGCAGCCTTTGGTCTAACGCTGCACAATGGCTACGGTCTCACCGAAGCCAGCCCCACGATTAGCCAAACCCGCATCGATGACCGCCACCAGAGCAGCACCGTGGGCCGCGTGCTGCCACTGCTGGAGTATCGGTTAGAGCCCCTAGGCAGCAGCGGCACTGCTGAAAATGCGGGCGATGAAATCGGGGAGCTATGGGTGCGTGGCCCTAATATCATGAAGGGTTATTTCCGCCAGCCGGACGCTACCCGTGCCACTTTAACTGAGGATGGCTGGCTCAATACCGGTGATATCGCCAAGCTGGATCACGACGATCAGCTTTATATCGTGGGCCGCAGTAAAGAGCTGATTATTCGTTCGGGCTTCAACATCTACCCGCCGGATGTGGAAGCAGTGATTAATGAGCATCCTGCGGTGACGTTAACCGCAGTGGTCGGGCGGCAGGTGGCTGGCAATGAAGAGGTCGTGGCATTTGTGCAGTGTGAGCCGGGCATTGAAGTCGATATGGCAGAACTCAAAGCCTTTATTGCCGAGCGGCTTGCGCCCTATAAACGTCCGACGCAGATTATGCTAATGGATGCGCTGCCTTCCACCGCCAGCGGTAAGATTTTAAAAGGACGGCTACGTGACTTGGCCGAGCAGGAGAGCGCTTTATGAGCGAATCAGACAGCGCTAACGCCTCAACAACACCCCAGGCGCTGATGGGCTATCACGAATTGCTGGGCATGCACGTGGTGGAGTGGGAAGAGGAGCGCGCGGTGGTGGAACTCACCATTGAACCCAAGCACCTTAACCGCAGCGGCAATGTGCATGGCGGCGTCTTGGCTTCCATGCTGGACAGCGCCTTAAGCCTAGCGGGCCTGCACTGCGATGTGCCGGGGCATATTCGCCGTGGGATGACGCTATCACTTACCACCACCTTTGTGGGGCCTGCTAGGCAAGGCGTGTTGCGGGCCACGGGCACGCTGCGTGGCGGTGGGCAAAAAACCTTCATGACCAGCGGTGAGATTGTCGATGAACGGGGCAACCTTGTCGCTATGGGCGAAGGCTCGTTTCGCCGCCGCAGGGGCAGCGAGTCGTCACAAGGCATTCCCGACCCGCAGTTGAGGGAGCCTGGCGAGTGAGCCCAGCCCGTTTCCGGGTTTCCTGTTTGCTACTGGTGACGCTTGCCACGCTGATTCATTTGGTGGGTGGCGGCGTGGCGTGGCAAGCCGCAGGCATCGTTGCGCTGCTGCTTTATTTGGTGACCCTGAAAGGTCAACTCACCCGCATGGCCAAGGGGCTGCTGTGTGCCGCTGGCGTACTCACGCTGCTCGCGCTATGGCGCTCGCCCACCCCTGGGCAGCTGCTGTTTGAGGCGAGTGGGCGTTTTGCGTTTTTTGCCACCTTTGTGGTGGCGCTGAGTATGCTGCGCTTACCTGCCTATCGCTCCCGTTTAGTGCGCCGCTGCGGGCAAAGCATGCTGCTTCAACCCCCTAGCCGCCGTTATCCGATCTTATCCCTGGGCTCGGCGCTGTTTGGCATCATTCTTAACATTGGCGTGCTGAATCTGTTCGCTGCGATGATTGAGAAGAGCAATACCCTGAGTGCCGCCCAAGGGCGCGCCTGGGTGCGCGAGGCCCGTCAGCGGCGCATGATGCTGGCGCTGCTGCGCGGATTTTCGCTGGCCCCGCTAATTTCGCCCATGGGCATCGGGGTGGCCGTGGTGCTCTCAAGCCTTCCCCAGGTCACCTGGCCACAGCTGGCACCCTATATTCTGGGGGCCGCCGCGCTGATTTTTATGGCGGGCTGGGCGGTGGACTATTTCACCGGCCCGCACCCACCCGCCAATAAAACCTATGTCACCCCTTCGTTGCGCCCGTTGGCGCAGTTTAGCGTTTTGCTAATCGGCATTGTGGCGCTGGTGTTTTCCATTGCGTGGCTGCTGGAGTTACGACTGCCAATTGCCGCGCTGCTGGGCGCGCCTACCGGGGCGCTTTTATGGCTGGCTTGGCAGCGTCGCAGGCTGGGCTTTGGCGGGCTGCCTGCCGCCATAACGGCGGTGCATCGTCAGCTACCTTGGCTGTTGACGCCCAGCGCTAATGAAATCGTGGTGCTGGGGGCGGCAGGCTATTTGGGGCATGTATGCGTGGGCTTGGTGGATACTCAGCAGCTAGCACCGTTATTGGCAGTGCTTGACCCGCTCGGCACTTTAAATGCGGTGTTAGCCATGCTGATGGTAGTGGGGCTAGCGCAAATAGGCGTCAACCCGATTGTTACGGTGACGCTGTTGGTGGGCTTGCTCCCCACGCTGGGCATTGAGGGGTTAACGCCTGAGCTGATAGGGGCATCGTTAATGGTGGGTTGGGCGCTGGCGCTTATGTCATCACCAATGACCGCTTCCATGCTGATTCTATCGCGCTTTACTGGCGTACCCGCCACCCGCATCGGCTACCGCTGGAACGGGCGCTTTCTGGTCGCTGCCATCCCGCTGCTGGCGTTATGGTTCGGTTGGTCGCCTTTCTGAGGTGGGCTGTTCAAGGAAACGCTTGACCTTTGGAAGGCATTTTTTTATTGTTACTTTTATAAAGTGAAATATTATTTTGCTATGCGGAATAAAAAGCCGATGGTTCAATCGCTGGAGCATGCCTTATGAAAATCCTCGTCGCGGTGAAACGCGTCATCGACTACAACGTCAAAATCCGCGTCAAAGCGGATCATTCTGATGTGGACCTTACCAACGTCAAAATGGCCATGAAC